>Ga0187864_10000311_pt1 | contig 54549 bp, 51 predicted proteins | sample June2016WEW_11_4_FD_132985 | JGI IMG/M metagenome (GOLD analysis project Ga0187864, IMG submission 132985) | Peatland microbial communities from SPRUCE experiment site at the Marcell Experimental Forest, Minnesota, USA - June2016WEW_11_40 | ecosystem: Environmental > Terrestrial > Soil >...
AAGAAGCTCGCCCTGGTTGCCTGCATGCGTAAACTGCTCGTTATCCTCAATGCCATCCTGCGCGACCAGCTGCCGTGGAACCCTAGCTATTTGCTTGACCTTCAACACAGTCGCTGAACGCAGTGAGGGATCTCGCGCGGTCCTGCGCGCGCTAAACCAGTGAGCAATTACGTTTACATCATGAGCAGCAAGTCGGGAGTGCTGAACGTTTCTAAGGAATTTGTAACTCAGAACGCCGATGCCCTGAGTCATAAATATATTGCATTGACATGAGCGAAAGACCCAAGCTTATCGAACGCTTCTTATTCAGCGAATGTTGAGATTCACCACGCTAGCTCGGCGCCTTGCCGAGGAACGCCGTTCGATCTATGGAACGATCTGGAATTAAAAAGTCAAAAAGGAAATCCCCGACGACAACGATTCGGCGGCTCGGCGGATCGCTTTTCAGTACACTATACTAACTGTCATTATTTCCGGATGAGCAACGAACCAAATCCCATCGAAGGCCGCTTCGAACTCGGTGACTTCGAACTGCTGTCGGGCAGCGCGTTGCCGCGCGCTTACATCAGCTTCGCCGCGTATGGCACGTTGAATGCCGCACGTGACAACGTGATCGTGTACCCGACTTGGTACACGGCGCGCCATCAGGCGAACGCGCCTTTCATCGGCAAAGGCAAGGCACTCGACCCGGATCGTTATTTCATCGTCGTGCCCGACATGTTCACGAACGGGCTGTCCACCTCTCCAAGTAACTGTGCTGCGCCCTTTGCAGGCATGAATTTCCCGTTGGTAACCGCGTCTGACAACGGGGTTGCGCAATACCGTCTCCTGACGGAACACTTCGGCGTGACCGGAGTGGCTTTGGCGATTGGTTCTTCCATGAGCGGCCAGCAGGCCTACCACTGGGGTGCTCTCTATACCGGATTTCGTAGAACGGATCTGCTGCATCTGCGGGTCAGCTAAAACATCGCTGCATAACTGGGTTTATCTCAACGGCTACAAAACCATCATGGAATGCGCCGACGGGTGGCAAGATGGAAATTGCACGAGCTGGCCACCCAGGCTCCTGACAGCGATTGCCGATCTCGCTGCGACGATGGCTTGGTCGGCTGATTGGTATAGGGCGTCCGGTTTTAAGCTGATGGGGGCGGCAGATCTTGCCGGGTTCCTGGCGTCGGTGGAAGGCTTTTTCGCGGGTTGCGTGCCTGCCGACCTGTATCACCAGACGCTCACCTGGATGGCCACCGATGTATCGGCCCATCCCCGATTCAAAGGCGATCTAGCCGTTGCGCTACGCGCTATCAAGGCCAGAGCGCTCATCATGCCGTGCGACACCGACATGTACTTCCCGGTGGCAGATAACCAGGCGGAGGTGGCCCTGATGCCCAATGCTGAGCTCAGGGTTATTCACTCTATGTGGGGCACCTTGCTTGTTGGCCGGGTCTTAGCGCAAGCGATGACGCTTTCGTTGACGCGGCGGTGAAGCAATTGCTCGCCTATACCAGATAGAGGTCGGCAAAATGAAGACGCGCGGAAATCCATCAGGACCCGGCGCAAGCACAAAGCCCCATGTACAGAGGCTGAATATACGGATGCAACCGAAATCAAGTCATCGCGCTCAAGACCCCTTAAATCAGCCGACGCGGCGGTGATTCGAACCGTCGCGGCGGTGAAAGGGGAAAATACGTTAAACTGTGGCGGATGGCGATGGGAGTTCGATTTAAAAAGTCAAAATGGAAATCCCGGTTAATGGGAAATCAAGAAAATGCTCGGTAAATTGTTCCCTTTCCTGTGGTCTTTGGCTTTGCTGTTGCCCGTCGTCGCGATTTTCTTCGCCGTGCGCTGCTATGCTCTCCATTGCCGCCGCCGTCCTGAGCCAGAAAGGCGTTTCCCCCTCGTCCTGTACGCCGTGATTTTATTCGTCTGCGCCATCGTCGCCTTTCCATTCGGATTGTTTTTTGGAAATAGCTGGGCCTGCTCCGCTCCCCAATCAGGGAATCTTTGCGGGCTGTTTGGAATCTTTGTGACCTGCCCATTTTCCTCGGCGCTCGCGATTTTTCTCGTCAGCGAATTGATCCTGCTTCTACCGGCTAGCGATACACCCAGCGCGGCTAACGATACGCCCGGTCATGCGGCAACTAGGTGGTACCGAAAACTTTGCCAAGGGCAATATTCGTTTGCCCGCTCATTCTGGGGTTTCTTCATATTAGGTTCATTCGTTGGCGTGATCATCGGCATGAACCCAATATTTATGTTTTTGCTGGTATTTCTGTTTTTTCCGCCTTTCCAGCTTTTCCTGTTGGGCTATTAAATAACCGCTGGCGTCGGTGTCTGGCGCAGCGCTAATGCACTTGTCGCGGCGAGAGGCCCTTCCGTAAAATCTGTTGGCTCAATCAAGATCATCGCGGCGAAGACCATTGTTGTTTTGGTGATCGGCTTGCGCAGCATTCATGTACTACGGATCGTATCTGCCGTAGTGAACCACGTCGCTAACCGGTAGCCTCGGCGGGACCGCCGAAAGGGTCGAAGTACGCGCGGCGCTCGCCTGGTCGCAGGTCCCCGGTATCATCGTTACAATCTGGGTTACAATCTGGCTCGCCGTCTGGGTCGGCCGCTCGATACTCTAATCGCGATGCGCCGTCCCCCGCGCTCGCGCATTCGCGTTGAGCACGTCGAACTGCCATGCCAGCGCGAACCGCCGTCCCCAGCACTCGCGCATGCGCGAATCATTCCGCTATCCTGTGCTAGACTTTCGCCTCTGAAAATCGCGCTCAACTGACGGGCGCGCACGCTCATAAGGAGTTGAAGCGCCGCGCGGCGGATAGCGCCGGCGGCCATCGCACCGTGGCTGAGACCGACTACAAAGCAACGCTCAAGCTCCCCAAGACCGACTTCCCGATGAAGGCGAATCTGCCCAAGCGGGAACCCGAGATGCTCGCGCGTTGGAACGACAGCGACCTCTATGCCCGCATCCTCGAGGCGCGCGCCGGCGCCCCCACCTGGATCCTCCACGACGGCCCTCCCTATGCGAACGGCCGCGTCCACATGGGCACCGCGCTCAACAAAATCCTGAAGGATTTCGTCGTGCGCTCGCGCTCGATGATGGGATTTCGCACCCCCTTCGTTCCCGGCTGGGACTGTCACGGCATGCCGATCGAGTTCAAGGTCTCGCGCGACCTCGGCAGCAAGGCACGCACTCTGACCAAGCTCGAACTGCGCCGCCTGTGCCATGCCGAAGCCGAAAAATGGATCGACTTGCAGCGCAAGGACTTCATGCGCCTGGGATGCGTCGGCGACTGGTTCAAGCCCTACATCACCATGGACCCCGCGTACGACGCCGCCGAAATCGGCGTCCTGCGCCACCTCGTCGCCGGTGGCTACGTCTATCGCGGCCTGCGCCCGGTCCATTGGTGCTTCGCCGATCGCACCGCGCTGGCCGAGGCCGAAGTAGAGTATCGCGATCACGTGTCGCCCTCGATTTACGTCGCCTTCGCGCTCAATTCCAACGTGCCCGACGCCGCCGCACTCGCCGCCGATTCTGCTGACGCCGCCGAACTGAGTGCCGCACACAAAGCCGGCAAACTCGCCGCCGTCATCTGGACCACGACTCCGTGGACGCTGCCCGCCAACCTCGGCATCAGCCTCAACGCCAGCTTCGATTACGTCGCGCTGAAAGCCGGCGATCATTACTACATCGTCGCCGACCGCCTCGCCGACGCCGTCGCCAAAGAATGTTCGCTCACCGTCGATAAGCGTATCGTCATCAGCCGCGACGCCCTCAAGGCCCTCGACGGCCGCGACATCTTCCGCCATCCCTTTATCGCCCGCGACGTCAAGCTGATGTTCGCCGATCACGTCACCGCCGACGCCGGCACCGGTTTGGTCCATACTGCGCCCGGCCACGGCTACGAGGATTTCGTGGTCGGCGCGCAGTACGGTTTGAAGCCGTTCACACCGGTCGATACCGGCGGCATGTTCACCGCCGAGGGCGGCGAATGGGCCGGGCAAAACGTCTTCAAGGCCAACGATTCGATCGTCGAGAAATTGCGCGAAATCGGCGCCCTGCTCCATACGCAAAAATTCTCGCACAGCTACCCGCATTGCTGGCGATGTAAAAATCCGCTGATTTTCCTCGCCGCCGATCAATGGTTCATGAATATCGACCACGACGGCCTGCGCGAGCGCATCGTCGCCGAAATCGACGGCGTGAAATGGATTCCCGGCTGGTCGCGCGATCGTATCCGCAACATGACCGAAACCCGCCCCGACTGGTGCCTCTCGCGCCAGCGCGCCTGGGGCGTACCGATTCCGGCGCTGCGCTGCAAAGGATGCGGCCACGTCGTCCTCTACGACGATGTGATGCGCGCGGCTGAGCGCATCTTCGCGACCGAAGGCTCCGACGCGTGGTTCATTCGCCCCGCCGGCGATTTTACCGGCGACGCCCTCAAGTGTTCGGAGTGCGGCAGCGGCGAATTTGAAAAGGAGGAGGACGTACTCGACGTCTGGTTCGACTCCGGCTCCTCCCAGGCCGCCGTGCTGGGCCAGCGCCCCGAACTCGCATGGCCCGCCGACGCCTATCTCGAAGCCGTCGAGCAGGCCCGCGGATGGTTCGGGTCGTCGCTTGCCTGCGCCGTCGCCGAACGCGGCCACGCGCCGTTTCGTAGTGTGATCAGCCACGGCCTTACGGTGGACGAGCAGGGCCGCAAGATGTCGAAGTCGCTCGGCAACTCCGAGGACGCCGCCGACGCCGTCAACCGCATCGGCGCCGACGTCCTGCGCCTGGTTTACGCGTCGCTCGACTACACCACCGAAATCGCGCTCGGCAATACCATCTACACCGCGGTCTCCGAGTCCTATCGCAAGATTCGCAACACCTGCCGCTACATGCTCGGCAACCTCTACGACTTCGATCCCGCGCGCGACGCCATCGAACCGTCTGCGATGCTCGAGTTCGATCGCTACATCATGGCCCGCACCGAGCGCCTCAAGGCCGACGTGCTCCGCGCCTACGAGGCCTTCGACTACCAGGCCGCCTTTCACGCGCTGCTCAACTTCATCGTGGTCGATCTGAGTTCGCTCTATATCGACGTCGCGCGCGACCGGCTTTACTGCGACGCGGAAAATTCGCGCGAGCGCCGCTCCGCCCAGACCGCGCTCCATCTGATGCTCGATACGCTGCTGCGAATGCTCGCGCCGCTGATTCCGTTCACCGCCGACGAAGTCTATGCGCACCTTCCCGGCAAATCCGCCGAGAGCGTCCATCTGCTGACGCTGTGTCCCGCCGACCCGCGCTTCGCCGACGCCGATCTGGAAGCGAAATGGCAACGCTTGCTGAAGATCCGTGACGAAGCTTTGAAGGCACTGGAATTTCTTCGGCAAAAACAAATAATCGGGTCGCCCCTTGAGGCTTGCGTTGAAATCTTCGTGGCACCCGACTGGAGTTCAACCTCTGTTGACGGTTTCGCGGAGAGCCTTCAGAGAGATCAGAGACTTCTGGAAGATCTATTCTTGGTATCGAAGGTTCGAGTCACCGGTGGAGAAGAGGGAGACAGACACGCGAACGAAGCAGAATTGATCCCTCAGCCATACTCGAACGGAAGAATTGGTAGATATTACGCCCAGCCAGACATTCCCTCGATGCAAATCCTTGTCGGCAAGGCGCCCGGCCGCAAATGTCAGCGCTGCTGGAAATATTTCGATAGCGACGGCGACTCCGATCTCGATCCGCGATGCCGCGCGGTCGTCCAGGCGCAGGCCTGATCTGATGGCGAGTGGACTGGCTATGGTCCCGACCGATACGCCCGCGCGTCCGCGCTCATTGATACGTCGGCTCGCGCCGTTTGCATTGGTCACGGCGCCGGTCCTCGCGCTCGACCAATGGAGCAAGCTTTACGTCCGATCGCACTTCCATCTTTACCAGTCGCGGCCGATCGTCCCGGGCTGGCTCGACCTCACTTACACGCTGAATCCGGGCGCAGCCTTCAGCCTGTTCGCCACGATGTCCCCCGGCTTTCGCAGTATCTTCTTCGTCGCACTATCGGCCGTCGCGACCGTCGTCCTGGCCGCCCTGATGGTTCGCCGGACGACGACCACCTCCCACGCAATCGCCTTCGCGCTGATCCTCGCGGGCACGATCGGCAATCTCATCGATCGGGTGGCGCGCGGACTGGTCATCGACTTCATCTATTTCCATCACGCATCATTCAGCTACCCGGTCTTCAACGTCGCCGACTCCGCGATCACGGTTGGCGTCGCGATGATCTTGCTATTGTCCTGGCTCTCCCCGTCCCCCGACTCCCCGTCCCCGCAATAGCCACGCATTGGCGCACAATGGCTGAGTCCTCTCCCAAACTAGCTGGTTTCAGGCACTCTTTTCGCGTGCTCACGCGCTCACGGAGGGTCTCATCGATAATCGCCGCAAGACCGTTGGTCGATTGAGCCCTGTGGGAAGTGTGAAACCTTTCAAGGCTTTCACGAAATTCTCTTTCTCCCATCCCTTCCTCGGATTTGACGCTGCGGGCGCGCGGACGTAAGTTTGGCGCAGAATACGCTGGTCCGTCGTGCGAGCGCATCGCGGACAACTTTCAACTGAGGAGCAGCCGATGAAATCGATTAACACCGTGACCGGAAGCGTCAGCGCCGACAAGCTCGGCACCACCCTGATGCACGAGCATCTGCTGATCGGCCTGGCGGGATGGGAACTCGACGCCAAGGCCCCGCGCTTCGAGCGCAAGTCCGCGCTGAAGGTTGCCGTCGATCGGCTCAAGGAACTCAAGGACCTCGGCCTCGGCACCTTTGTCGATCCCTGCCCCAACGACATCGGACGCGACGTTAATTTCATGGCCGAGGTCGGCTACGCCAGCGGCGTCAACGTCGTCTGCTCGACCGGCCTTTACAAGGAAGACCTCGGCAACACCGCCTACTTGAAGCACCGTTCGCTCGAGGAGATCAGCGAAATCCTGGTCTCCGAGATCAAGGACGGTGTCGGCGACACTGGCATCAAGGCGGGCCTGATCAAGTGTGCGACCGGCAAGGATCACATCACCGAATACGAGCAGAAATGTCTGCGGGCGGCGGCGCGCGCGGCCAAAAGGACCGGCACTCCGATTACGACGCATACTGAAGACGGCACGATGGGCCGCGAGCAGCTCAACATCTTTCACGAAGAGGGCGTGGACCTCGCGCACGTGATCATCGGCCATAGCTGCGGGTCGTCGGACTTGAAATACCATACCGACCTGCTCGACCGCGGATGTTATCTCGGCTTCGACCGCTTCGGCCTCGACCTGGTGCATCCGGATCGGTTACGGCTCGCGGCGTTAATCGGACTGCTGGGCATCGGTTTCGAAAAGCAGATCGTTCTGTCGCACGATTCGGTGGCCTGTTGGCTGGGCCGCGAAATGCCCGAACTCGATCCGAAAACGCAGAAGGCGGTGCGCAACTGGCATCCGGCGCACATCTTCAAGAACATCCTCCCCGCGCTGAAAGAGGCTGGCGTCGGTGCCCGGAAGATCGATTCGATGCTGGTGGACAATCCGCGCCGCTTCTTCGAAACCTGATCGCGAGGCCTTCCGGCTCGGACCGGGACGCAACGGGCGCGATCTCAGGAGACGTGCGCGACGATTTGGTCGAAACCGAGCTTGCGCGTGAATGCGTGGCCGAGCCGATCGATGAGGACGAACTCGACGCTATCGCCCGCGCGCTTCTTGTCGAGCTTGAGCGCGCGCTCGAAGTCCAGCCCGCGCCATCCCGCGGGCATTCGCGACGGCAGGCCGGCCGCATCGATTAGCCGCACGAGCCGATCCGATTCGTCGGCGCTCAGCCCCGCATAGGCGCGCGAGAGGCCGGCGGCCGCGACCATCCCAATGGCCACCGCCTCGCCATGGAAGTAGGTGCCGTAGCCGGCCGAGGCTTCCAGCGCATGGCCGATAGTGTGGCCGAAATTGAGAATCTTGCGCTGGCCGCCTTCGCGCTCGTCGCTGGCGACGACCGCGGCCTTGTGCCGCAGCGACTGGTCAACGATGCGCTCGAGCTCGACCGGATCGCGCGTGAGAATCGCGGGCATCGCGGTCTCGAGCGCCGCAACCATCGGGGCGTCCATGATCGCGCCGTACTTGATCACTTCGGCGAGACCCTCGCGAAACTCGCGTTCGGGCAGCGACGCCAGCGTGGCGACGTCGGCAACGATCAGGCGCGGCTGATGGAACGCACCGATCAGATTTTTGGCCGCGCGATGGTTGATGCCGGTCTTGCCGCCCAGGGCCGAGTCAACCTGCGCGGTCATCGTGGTGGGAATCTGCACGACGGCCAGGCCGCGCAGGTAGGTCGCGGCAGCATAGCCGGCGAGATCGCCGACGACGCCGCCGCCGAGCGCGAAGATGACACTCGATCGATCGAGCGCGGCGGCGACCAGGCGATCGTAAACCTGCTCGAGCGTCGTCAGAGATTTACTCGCTTCGCCAGCCGCGACTTCGATCCTGGTGGCATCGAAGCCGGCCGTGGCGAGCGCCGCATGAGCGCGCGCGCCATAGAGGCGCGCAACGTTGGAGTCGGTGACGAGCGCGGCGCGTCCGGGCTTGAGCCCGGCCTCGCGCGCAAGTTCGCCAAGCCGGTCGAGGAGGCCCGCGCCGACGTGCACCGGATGCGCGTTGGGGCCGAGTTCTACACGGAAGCTGCCCATGATTTTTGCGCGTACTCCACAAACCCCGCGATTGCGGCGTCGGCGGCCTCCTCGACTGAGATATCGGACGTGTCGATCGTAACGGCGGCGCGCGCGTAGGCCTCGCGGCGCGTCTCGATCAGTTCAGCAATGCGCTCGCGCAGGGGCTTGCCGCCCGCCGCCAGGATCGGACGCGAGGCCGCGTGCGGACCGACCCGGCGCGCGATGATCTCGGGCCGCGCGGAGAGACAGACGACGATACCGCAGCGGCTCAGCGCGGCAAAATTCCGCGCATCGAGGATGGCGCCGCCGCCGGTCGCGACCACTGCCGGCAGCGGATTACCGCATTGCGGGCAGCGGCGCCGTTCGGAAGCAATCTCCGCGATCAGATCGCGCTCGATCGTGCGAAAGCGGGCTTCGCCGTGGGTGCGAAAGATTTCGGGAATCGAACATCCGGCGCGCGCGGCGATGCGCTCGTCGCAGTCGATGAGCCGCCATCTGAGGCGCCGCGCGATCGCGCGCGCAACCGCGCTTTTGCCGGTGGCCATGAAGCCCGTGAGAATCAGCTTCGGCGCCATGGGATCATGCGCGCGCTCAGAAGTTGCGCACTTGTTCGAGGTAGCCCTGGTAATTGCGCGTGATCTCGGCGAGGGAATCACCGCCGAACTTTTCCAGAAACGCGTTGGCGAGCTCGAACGCGACGACGGTTTCTGCGATCACCGCGGCGGCCGGGATCGCGCAAACGTCGGAGCGCTCGATCGCGCCGACCGCCTCGGCCTTGGACTTGATATCGGCCGACTTGAGCGGGCGCATCAGGGTGGAGAGCGGCTTGAAGGCGACGCGCACGCGCAGCGGCTCGCCGGTGGACATGCCGCCTTCGGTGCCGCCCGAGTTGTTCGAATGGCGGGTGAAGTGGCGCAGCTCGCGGTCGTATCCGATCTCGTCGTGCAGTTGCGAGCCGCGCACGCGGGCGGCCTCGAAACCGATTCCGACCTCGACGCCCTTGACCGCCTGCAGGCTCAGCAGCGCGTGGGCGAGGCGTCCGTCGAGCTTGCGATCCCATTGGACATGGCTGCCGAGTCCGACCGGCAATCCGACTGCGATCACTTCAACGATACCGCCAAGCGTGTCGCCTTCTTTTTTGCAGTCGTCGATTTCCGCGATTATCGCCTGCTCGGCGGCGGCGTCGGCGACGCGCACCTGCGATTGCTCGGTCACGCGCGTCAGTTCGGCGATCGGAATGTTGGGCGGCACGTTGGCGACGACCGAACCGATACTGACGACGTAGCCGACCACCTGGACGCCGAACGGCGCGATCAACTGGCGCGCGAACGCCCCGATGGCGACGCGGGCGGTGGTCTCGCGGGCCGAGGCGCGTTCGAGGACGTCGCGGATGTCCTCGAGGTTGTACTTGAGCACGCCGGCCAGGTCCGCATGACCGGGGCGCGGGCGCGTGACGACCTTGGCCTCGGCGCGGTCGCGGGGGTCGGCCGACATGCGCTTTTCCCAGTTCTTGAAGTCGCGGTTCTCGACGATGAAGGTGACCGGGCTGCCCATCGTGCGGCCGAAGCGGATGCCGGAAACGATGCGCGCCTCGTCCTTTTCGATGGCCATGCGGCCGCCGCGCCCGTAGCCCTTTTGGCGGCGCGCGAGGTCGTGGTTGATGCGCGCGATATCGATATCGAAGCCTGCCGGAGCGCCCTCGATTACGGCGACCAGTTCGGGGCCGTGCGATTCGCCGGCTGTGATGAAACGTAACATCGCCGTTAATCCTATATTACGGGAGCTCTTTGTAAACTCACTTTTTCATGGATTGACGCGCGCGATGCCCGGACAGGCGGCCAAGTCCTGCGGGAACGGAGATAGCGAGCGATTTGAGAAACCTTCGTGGCCCAGGGCTGGGGGTGAAAGAGAAAAAAAGAGTTGTTGAGGAAACGCAAAACTATAACTTTTCCGGAAACTGAAACCTTACAAGGTTTCAGACTTCCCATTTGAATGAGAGAGGAGCGACACGCGGAGACCTTTTGCGACCCCTTCATTGGGAAGGGGTCCGGTTATCGATCGATTACTTGTAGTTGCGGCCCTTGAGCATCCGCTTGACCATGCATTCCATCACGTCCTCACCGCCCTGATTCAGCACGCGATGGCGGAAGGTGACGATGCCGCGATCGCCCTTGCTGGTCGCGCGGGTGGCGGTCACGTCAACGATCACGCGCATGGTGTCGCCGGCGAACAACGGGCGCTTGAAGGTCATCGCGTCAACCCCGACCAACGCGAGGCCGACGCCATGAATACAGCCGCTCAGAATGATTAGTCCCTCGGTGAAGGCGAAGATTAATGCGCCGGGAGCGAAGCGCTTTGGATAGAGCGATTTACGCGCGACGTATTCGTCGCTCATAAAGAGCTCCTCGAAAAAGCCACCGAGGGCGACGAATTGTGAGATTTCGGCGTCGCCGACGGTTCGCCCCATGGTCTCGATCCGATCGCCGACTTTCCAGTCTTCGAAATAGCGCGCATCCATTTAGTCAGGTTTCCCTTCTGCCCGTGTTGTTTTCGTGTTGGTCAGGATTAGTCCGGATCGCCGGCATGGTCACACTCCTCGGCTTCGGTCGGTGGGCCATGGCGCCGAACGCCCTGATGACTGTAAAAAGAGCTATTGCGATTACTGTCTGATTTCCGCTTGGGCGGCAGCGCGACGCTCCATATAGCCGTCCTGAACCGCCCCATAAAGGTCAATTGTATAGCGGTCGACCTCTTCGAATTGGTCAAGATGAAGTGAGCGGTAATTAACCGCCTCGATTGCTCCCCGTCCAGCCCCAACGGCATACGGCACGTACCACGGCGCGAAATAGGGCCAAGGCGACATCGCACCGTCCGCCGCCATTCCAACCGTGTCGCGGATTGTTGATGGACCTAGGAACGGCCACACGACATACCAACCGGGAGGGACGCCGTAGTGCCCAAGGGTTAGCCCGAAATCATTATCGCTCTGTGGCAGGCCGAACCAGTCATCGGCGACGTCGAGCAGACCGGCGACGCCCAGCGTGGTATTGATTCCGAATCTCGCAACCTCTCCGGCCGCCTGTGCAAAGCGCAACTGGAAGGCGTTATTGGCGAAGCGCGGAATGAAGTCGACGTTGTCGAAGAAGCGGCTAACACTTTCTCGGGCAGGTTCCGGCACCACCTTGGCGTATCCGCTGGCAATCGGATGGAGAACGTTCTGGTCAAGCTTGAGGTTGAACCAGAACATCTTTTCGTTGAACGGCGCTAGCGGATCGCTGTACGTCATCGCGTAAGTGCCCGCCGGCCCCGGCGGAGGTGGCGCCTCGTCATTCCCGAATGCGGGCGCGGCGCACAAGACCAAGGTGAGAAGTACTATGGCTCGGACTATTTTCACTGCCGGCGTTGCTCGAAAAAGTACATTTGAACTACTTCGCCTGAATTGATTCGACATATTCTACCAGACCCGAAATCCTCTGCCTGATCTTCTCCTCGCTCTCTGGGCTAACCCTATCCTGCTGGTACTTTAATCCCCATGTTGGCATATCGCCTATGAAGTGTGCCGGAAGGCGCTTGCGACCATCGATCGCATCAAAGACTTCCTGACGAGGGAATTGACCAGCATTGCTTTTACTCAGTTGGGTCAGGTCCATCGTTTGATAGCCGGGCACGGCCCGCATCTCCGGAACGCCTCCTTTGCCATCGACGCCGTGGCAGTGAGCGCAGTCCGTGAGATAGTCCTGTTTCCCCGCCGGTTCGGCGCAAGCAGTTCTGTCGATGGCCACAATGCACAGCAAGATAAAGAGAAGCCCCGCGCTACATTTTGTCACTGAAACCAAATCCTCATGTCATGGTTGAAGCTGAAGAGGGACGTTTTTCGAGACCTGTCAACTGGAGACCGTTCAGATAGCGAGTCTACGCGCGAACTCGAAAACTCATCGGTGGCCAGGTCAGCGCGATCGGAGGTTTTGTTCCGTGGCGCGGCAGATCGCGGCGCCGCGGTCGCCGCCGTCGCTGGAAACGGGATCCGTTCGCTGCGAGCAGCCCAACCGTCTTGACCTGATTTTTCGGACTGCTCAGGGTGACCGCGGCGATCAGCCGGGGTGCCGTGTGCGCTCGGGGTCACAGCGGGGTCGCAAGTGCCGCATGAACGGATCATGAGTTCGCGTCAATCCCAGACCAGGCCGCCATCGACGTTGAAAGATTGACCGGTGATATTGTCGGCCTCGGCTGAGGCCAGGAACGCCGCCATATTCGCGATATCGTCGGGCGTGTTCGATCGTCCGAGCGGAATCGTCGAGTCGAGGCGCTTGATCGCTTCCTCTTCCGAGATCCCGCGCTTTTCGGTCATCTCCTTCATAAGAGTCGCGAACATGTGCGTGCGCGTAACGCCGGGACAAATGGCGTTGACGTTGATATTGAAGCGGGCGAGTTGGGAAGCGCCGACGCGGGTCATCGCGATAACTGCACCCTTGGTTCCGGCGTACGCGATATTGGAAGTACCGCGAAAGCCCTTGCCGGCGATCGACGCGATGTTGACGATTTTGCCGGACTTGCGCTTGGCCATTTCGCGCGCCGCCCGCTGCATGCAGAAGAACAGGCCGCGCGCGTTGACGGAGTACATCCAATCCCAGTCGGATTCGGTGACGTCGAAGAAGCCGAGGCTTTTGGTGACGCCGGCGTTATTGACGAGGACATCGACTTGCCCGAACTCGGCGACGGTCCTGCCGATGAGCTCCTCGATTTCGGCGACTTTACCTATGTCGGAATCCATCAGCAGGCCGCGGTGTCCGATGTCGGCGAAAGTCTTCTCGCCACTTTCGCGATCTACTTCCGCAATCACGACCTGCGCACCCTCGTGCGCGAAGCGCAGCGCCATCGCACGGCCCATCCCACGCCCGCCGCCGGTTACGATCGCGACTTTGTTTTCGAGCTTCATGGCATCGTCCTCCAGAAACATCTCTCGCGTATCGACGTTCCCGCAAATCAAGATCTATCGGCTTGTAGCGCACCGCGCCGGAAATGCACAAGTTGGAACCGCTAGATCGCAGGCGTCCCGCGACGCTCATTCGCAGCGGCGGTGGTTGGAGTGCCATCGGCGATATAGATTAGCGGGTCACGATGCGAGCGAGGGTCGTAATCGTCGGCGCGGCCGGCGCAGTGGAGCAACTGACTTACGCGGTGCCGCCCGCACTCGAGGGGCGCGTCCAATGCGGCCATCGGGTACTGGTACCGATGCGCTCGCGGCGGTTGACGGGCCTGGTTACCGCGGTCGGTGAAGACCTGGAGAGCGGCGGCGCCGAGCCGCGGGCTATCCTCGAACTGCTGGAGGCGCGGCCGTTATTCGATCGCGCGCACATCGAGCTGATCGAGTTTCTCGCGTCGTATTACATGGCGCCACTGGCCGAGGCTTATCGCAACGTGATTCCGGCGGTGGCGCGGGTCGAATCGCGGGTGATGTACAAGGCTGGCGCGGCGCCGCTGCCGCTGACGATGGCGACGATGAGCGCGCTGGAAAGCGCGCTCATCGTCGCGGTGACGCGCCGTCCGCAGACGGCACGTCAGCTTGGACGGCTCGGCGGGCGCTCACACAACAGCAAGCCTGGCGAAGTCGAGGCGGCGCTCGCGCGACTGATGAGCGAGGGGTTAATCGCACGGCAGGAGGGGACGAGTGGACGGCATCGGGAAGCGGTGCCGCCGCTGGTGCGGCTGCGCGAAAGCGCAGCCGCACCAGCGGCGGCGGGCGTGCGCGGCGCGCGTCAACGCGCGATCGTCGACCACTTGCGCGTGCATGGCGCGACGCGGCTCGACGCGCTCGAAGCGGCGGTTGCGGGGGCGCGCATAGTGGTCCGCACGATGGCGGAGCGGGGCGTGGTGGAGATGATCGCCGCGTCGGCGATCACCTCCACCACGGAGGCGGTGCCGCGCGACGCGGAGGAGAGGTCCGGCGGCGCGGACGCGCCGCCGGACCTCTCCTCCGAACAGGCCGCCGCGGTCGCGGCGGCCACGCCCGCCGTGCGCGAGCGGCGCTTCGAGACTTTTCTTTTGTGGGGCGTCACTGCCAGCGGCAAGACCGAGGTCTATCTGCGCCTTGCGGCCGAGGCGCTCGCGGCCAGTCGCCGCGTGTTGGTGCTGGTGCCGGAAATTGCGCTCGCCGACCAGGTCGTGCGCGCCTTTCGCGCGCGCTTCGGTCCGCTGGTCGGTATTGCGCACAGCGCGCAGAACGTCGCCGAGCGCTGGGCGAGCTGGATGGCCGCCCTCAGCGGCGACTCGCGCATCATGATCGGACCGCGATCGGTGGTGTTCGCGCCGCTGCCGGACCCGGGCTTGATCGTGGTCGATGAGGAGCACGATTCCGCTTACAAGAACGAGGAAGGCATCCGTTACAACGCGCGCGACCTGGCGGTGGCGCTCGGGCGCTTTGCGAATTGCCCGGTGGTGCTCGGTTCGGCGACGCCGTCGGCGGAGTCGTACGTCAACACACGGCGTGGGCGCTATCGGATGCTGCGGCTTGCGCGGCGCGTTGGCGATCGCGCGATGGCCGCGGTCGAGATCATCGATTTGCGCGAACATCTGCGGGCCGAAGAAGGGAAAAGATCGGCCGACCAGGGGCCACGCAGGGTGAATCCACTCGCATCGCGGGGCAAGGCCGACACAATCGAAGCGGCGGCCGTCGAAGGCGTAACGGTAACCGTCGGGGCCGAAGCGGCAAACGCGCCCGCGGCGATACCGCTCTCGGCACCGCTGATCGATGCGCTGCGCATGAATCTGGCGAGTGGCGGCCAGAGCATGGTCTTTCTGAACCGGCGCGGCTATCACAACTTCCTGCAGTGCCACCTGTGCGGCAACGTCATCGCGTGCCCCAATTGCAGCGTCAGCATGACGTTTCATCTGCGCGACCGATCCCTGCGGTGTCATTACTGCGGCGAGAACGCGCCGGCGCCGGACAAATGCCCGGAATGCGACGGCTATGGTCTGGCCGGGCAGGGCTTCGGCACGGAGCGGCTGGTGCAGACGCTGGCGGAGCTGGTGCCCGACGCGCGGATCGAGCGGATGGACTCCGACACCAGCGGGCGGCGCGGGGCGCGCGCATCGATAATGGCGAGCCTCGGGCGCGGCGACATCGACATCATCGTCGGCACGCAGATGATCACCAAGGGCTTCGACTTTCCAGGTGTCACGCTGGTGGGCGTGGTGATGGCCGACCTCGCTCTGAACATGCCCGACTTCCGCTCGGCCGAGCGCACGTTTCAATCGTTGACGCAGGTAGCGGGACGCGCCGGACGCGGCGATCGGCCGGGGCGCGTGTTGATCCAGACATACGCGCCGTTTCACTACAGCATCCGCGCGGCGCGCGACCAGGATTACGCGCGTTTCATTCGGCGCGAGCTGGAACTGCGCCGCGAGCTGATGTACCCGCCATTTGCACGGTTGGCGCTGGTGCGGATCGAAGGCGCCGATGCGGCCCGCGTCAGCGCGATGGCGTCACGGGTGGCGGCAGCGCTCGGACGGCGTGCGCGGCCCGACTCGATGCGCATCCTGGGGCCGGCGCCCGCGCCGATCGAGCGCATCAAGCGGCGTTATCGATGGCAGGTGCTGCTGAAGGCGCAGGAGCTCAACGAGATGCGCGCGGCGCTCGGCGCGATGCGGGCGGAGACCGCGGCGGCGGCGGAAGAGGCCGGCGTCCACGTCATTATCGATGTCGACCCGATCAACATGCTGTAAAGCTATTTCTTGCGCACGATGACGGCCGTGCCGGACGCGGCGATTTCGCTCATCAGGTCGGCGATCTCGTTGCATTGGAAAATGCGTTGCGCGCGCGCACGACCAGCCCGCAGACCTCGCCCGGCACCGGCAAAGGAATTTTGCGCGACGCGCGGATTGTCGCTAGCATCGGCGCATATGCCGCCGTGGCGGCCGCCCCGAGCGAGCAAGGAACGCGAATTGAGTAACGAAGTACCGGAACCGCTCAGAACTATTGACGCCGTGATGGACGACGGCGCGGTAATCCATATCCGGCAGCACGGCAATCCAGCCGGGCCGCGGCTGGTGCTGAGCCACGGCAACGGGCTGGCGATCGACGGCTACCTGCCGTTCTGGGGACCGCTGCGTGCGCGCTATGAGCTGATCGTGTTCGACTTTCGCAATCACGGGCGCAACCCGACGCATCGCTTGGACCATCACAACTGGCCGACCTTTATCGGCGACCTCGAACACATCTTTCACTTGGTGCAGAGGGAGTTCGGGGCCAAGCGCACGGTCGGCGTTTTCCATTCGTTGTCGGCGGTGAGCGCCACCATGCATACGCAGCGCATCGGCAAGCGCTGGGATCCGCTGGTACTATTCGACCCGCCGTTTTACCCGCGCGACGGCCATCCGCTGCGCGAGCAGCAGACGGCCGGTGAGGACGCGATCGCAGCGCGCGCCGAAAAGCGCACGCCGAGCTATAAGGACCCGCTGGAGCTGGCGCGACAGTTCGGCAAGTACTTCACGCGCTGGCAGCCCGAGGCCTACGAACTGATGGCGCGCGCGACGCTGCGACGGGACGAGACCAGCGGCGAATATGTGCTCGCGTGCCCGCGCGAGTTCGAGGCGCACGTGTTTCGCAGTAATCGCGATACCACCGCGTGGACCGGACTCGCGCGCATGCCGGTCGCGGTCAAGCTCATCTGCGCCGACCCGAATCTGGAAATGGCGGCGCCGGCGTTGATCGGCAAGGCGCTCGCCGAAGAAGCGCAGGTCGATTACGAGGCGATTCCCGAAACCACGCATTTCCTCCAAATCGAGCGGCCCGCCGAATGCGTTCGTTCGATGGAACAGTTCCTCGCCAAGAACGGCATTACCGCCGGACTCACGGCGCAAACCCATCTGTGAAACCAAAGCCAACGAAACCTTCCGCGAGCGCCCGTGCCGCGAACGCGCCCGCTCCGATTCCGCGCGGCACGCGTCAACGGCCGCCGGTGATCGCGGTAACGCGACTCGGCGTCGAACGCGACGCACCGATCCTCAACGGAATAGATTGGACCGTCGCGCACGGCGAGCATTGGGTCATCCTGGGCGCCAACGGATCGGGCAAGACCTCGCTGCTGAGCACGCTGACCGGGTATATGCCACCGACCACCGGCGACATCACGGTGCTCGGCGAAACCTACGGGCGCAGCGATTGGCGCGATCTGCGCAAACGAATCGGGATTTGCAGTTCGAGTATCCATCACCTGATGGAGGGGCACGAAGTGGCGCTGACGGCGGTGATCAGCGGACGCCACGCGATGGTCGGGATGTGGGGCGAGATTCGCGACGATGAACGGCGGCAGGCGCTCAAGATCCTGCGCCAGGTCGAGGCCGAACACATCCGCGATCGCCCGTGGCGGTTTCTCTCGCAGGGCGAACGCCAGCGTGTGCTGATCGGACGCGCATTGATGGCGCGACCTGAACTGCTGATACTCGACGAGCCGTGCGCGGGACTCGACCCGGTGGCGCGCGAACATTTCGTGCAGTTCCTCGAACGGCTCGCGCGGTCCAAGAGCGCGCCGACACTGGTGCTGGTGACGCATCATGTCGAGGAGATCATGCCGGCTTTCTCGCACGTGCTGATCCTCAAGGATGGTGCGGTTCTGGCGGCGGGACCGAAGGCGAAGATTCTGACCTCGGGGACGCTTGCACGAGCGTTCCACGCGCCGGTGCGACTGCGCCGCCAGCGCGGCCGCTACTCGCTCGCGGTCACGCCGAGCCTCAACGTCGTGATCTGATGGCCGGGTAAATCCCGCTATATTGAGCCGGCTTTTAGGGAGGGCGGCGCTTTGATAGGTTTGCAGATTGCGGTTGCAAGCAGATGGCGCTCCTCAAAATACGCAAGTTTCCCGACACCGTGCTGAAGCAGGCGGCGACGGCGGTCGAGCAGATTGATGGCAGTCTCAACGGCTTCATCGACAGCATGGTGCAGACCATGTACGCGGCGCCAGGCGTTGGACTGGCGGCGCCACAGGTCGGCGATTCGCGGCGCATCGTGGTGCTTGATACCGATCACGAAAATCCCGGCAAGCATCTGCTCAAGCTGATCAATCCGAAAATCGTCGAGGCCGAGGGTTCGATCACTTGGGAGGAGGGCTGTCTTTCGGTCATCGATTTCACCGCCGACGTAGAGCGCGCGGCACGGGTGCTGGTGCGGGCGTGGACGCCGGATGAGAAGGAAATCGAAATCGAGGCCGACGACCTGCTCGCGGTGGCACTGCAGCACGAGATCGATCATCTGGACGGCAAGCTCTTCATCGATCGCATCAGCCGGATCAAGCGCGAACTCTATCGCCGCAAAATCACGAAAATGATCAAGGAGGGCAAGGCCGATGGGAAGCCCCCCTCCGCCGTCCGCATCTGAGGCGCCGGGCCCGCCACTGCGGATCGTCTTCATGGGCACGCCGGCGCTGGCGGCACATATTCTCGAGCGCCTGATTGCCGCCGCGGGCACGGATTTCATCGTAACGGGCGTGGTCACGCGTCCGGACCAACCGCGCAAGCGCGGACTCAAACCGGAGCCGTCGGAAGTTGGAGCGGTGGCGGCGCGCGCGGGGCTGCCGACGCTGAAGCCGGTGAAGATTCGCACGCCGGAGTTTCTCGCCGAATTGAGGTCATTCGCCCCTGATTTGCTGGTGATCGCAGCCTATGGACGTATCCTGCCGAATCCGGTGCTCGATGCGCCGCGCCTGATGGCGATCAATGTTCACGCGTCGCTGTTGCCGCACCATCGAGGAGCCGCGCCGATCGAAGGCGCGATTCTGGCCGGCGATCGCGAAAGCGGCGTGACCATCATGCGCGTAATCGAGCGGATGGACGCCGGACCGATCCTGCTGCAGCGTGCGATCGCGCTCGCGGCGGACGAAACCCAAGGCACGCTCAAGCAAAGGCTCGCAGAACTCGGCGCGCAGGCATTGATAGAAACGATCGCGCAAATCCGCCGGGGTGAGATTATAGAGACCGCGCAGGACGAAAGTCTCGCGACCTACACCGCGCCGATCGAAAAAGAGCATGCGGCAATCGATTGGAGCGGCGACGCCGGACAAATCGAGCGGATGGTTCGCGCGTACGATCCATGGCCGGTCGCGCGCACGACGATCGGCGGCGAAGACCTGCTGATCTGGCGCGCCAGAGTTGTCGCCGACGATGCGACCGGTGAACCAGGTGCCGCGGTCGTCGCACCGGGAACGATTACGGGATTGAAGCCCGATCCCATGGTGAAATGCGGCACCGGATCGCTCGCGCTGATCGACGTACAGGCACCGAGCCGGCGCCGCATGGCGGCGGTGGACTATATGCGTGGGCGACGCGTGGTCGTGGGGACGCGGCTCGGCGGATGAAGCGTACGCGCGCCCACGAACGTCGCGAGGACGCGCACGGCCCGCCCGCCGAGTCGTCGGGACTGCGGACGCGGCGCACCGCGCTGGAAGTCCTCGTGCGCGTCGCCCGCGAGCGCGCCTATGCCGATGTCCTGCTGGGCCATCGCATGGACGGTTTCGCTGCGCCCGACCGCCGTCTCATTACGCAACTGGTGCTCGGCACGATCGCGTGGCAGGGACGGCTCGATTACGAACTCGAGCGGGTGTCGTCACGCGCGCTCGACACGCTCGCGCCCGAAGTCCTGGCGGTGCTGCGGATGGCGCTGTTCCAGTTGCGCATCCTGACGCGCGTGCCGCCGCATGCCGCGGTCGATACGGCGGTGACGCTCGCACGCGAATGCGCCGGCGAGGGCCTCGGGCGCTTCGTCAACGCGGTATTGCGCAACGCGCTGCGAACACCAGCTGCACGCCCGGTGCGCGCGCAAGACGAACTGGCGTACCTGGCGGCGGTCCATTCGCATCCGCGATGGCTGGTGGCGAAATTTATCGAATGGTTCGGGGCGCGCGACGCCGAGGCGCTGCTCGCCGCGAACAATCATGCGGCGCCCAACGTGCTGCGCCTCAACCTGACGCGCGGCGAGGCCGACGAACTCGCGGCGCGGCTTGAGCGCGAGGGTTTCGAGATCGCTTCGCGCGGCCGTTTTCCCGAAACGGTCGTGCTCGGCAGCGCGCCGCTGTTCGATGCGCACGCCTTGCGCGACGGCATTTGCTATCCGCAAGCAGAAGCATCGCAGCTGGTCGCGCGGATGCTTGCGCCGGCCCGCGATGCGACCGTAGTCGATTGTGCGGCGGCGCCCGGCGGCAAGTCCGCTCATCTGGCGGAACTGACGGGGCCGGGCGGCAAAATAATCGCGCTGGATTTCAACCTGGCCGGGTTGAAGAAAGCGCGCGCGCTGGCGACCCGTCTGGGCCATCGCAATGTATTCGTCGCGCGGGCCGATACTACGGTGGCGCTGCCGCTGCGGCCACAATCGTTCGGCTACGTCCTGCTCGACGCGCCCTGCACGGGAACCGGCACCATGCGCGAACATCCGGAGATCCGCTGGCGACTACGCCCCGACGACTTCGCCCGGATGGCGGAACTGCAGGCCCGGATGCTCGAACAGGCCGCCGCGTTGGTCCGCCCACTTGGCGCAATTGTGTACTCGGTGTGCAGCGTCGCGCCGGACGAGGGGTCGGGGGTGGTCGAAGGCTTTCTCGCGCGTCATCCGGAGTTCGCACTCGAAATGCCGCCGGCCCTGCGCGAGCGGTTGGAGGGATTGATCGATGAGAGCGGCTACCTGCGAACGCGGCCCGATCGCGGCGGTCTGGACGGCTTTTTCGCCGCTCGCATGATTCGGCGGCCATAATTGCAAGAGATCGCCCGCTTGCGAGTGCGAGTCTTGCCTGCGGACCTTTGCGGCGTGCGGCGTGGGCCGGTACTCTCATCGGCATGGGACGCCCCGCGAAGATTGCGCCGTCGATTCTATCTGCCGATTTCGCCCGCCTCGGCGAGGAAATTCGCCGGGTCGAAGCCGCGGGCGCCGATCTGATCCATTTCGACGTGATGGACGGGCATTTCGCGCCCAATCTGTCGATCGGAATCCCGGTGCTTCAATCGGTGCGTAAAATCACACGGCTGCCGCTTGACGCGCACCTGATGATCGAGGAGCCGGGCCGTTACCTGGAAGCCTTCGTCAAGGCGGGCGCGGATTCGATTTCGGTGCATGCGGAGGTTTGTGCGGACCTGCCGACGATTGCGCGGCAGATGCACGCGCTCGGAATCCGCGCCTCGGTTGCGATCAACCCCGAGACGACGGCGGATCGGGTAATCGCGGCCGCCGAGCATTTCGACATGATCCTCGTGATGAGCGTGCATCCGGGCTTTGGCGGGCAGAGCTTCATCCCGGAAACCGTCGGCAAACTGCGCGCGGTTCGTGAGGCGATCGAGCGGCGCGGGCTGGCGGTGGAGGTCGAGGTCGATGGGGGTATCAAGGTCGAGAATATCGCGACGGCGGCGGCGGCCGGCGCCAACGTCTTCGTCTCGGGTTCGGGAATCTTCGGCAAACCCGACTATGCGGCGATTATCGCCGAGATGCGCAATCACCTTGCGCACACCTAGCTACCGGAACCCAAGCCAGTTGTCAGGGAACTCAAAACTTTTGGGTTTTTCAAGAAACTGAAACAAAATCTTGCGAACCACTCTCCCGTTTCCGCCGACTGCCATCTCCGCACGCGACTCGCCTTGAGCGGCGAGCGATGCTATAGAAGTGATCCCGCGTGCGGCATAGTGGCTCGCACGTTTTCCTGATACGGGTTCGGGGTGTAGCTCAGCATGGCTAGAGCACTGCGTTCGGGACGCAGGGGTCGCTGGTTCAAATCCAGTCACCCCGACCATCCTCTAACATTGGCAAGATTGGTTCGAGATCTCATCTGACGCTCGCCCTATTGATAGCGGGCGGCTATCTGCTCGGTTCGATTCCGGTCGGCGTACTGGTCGGGCGGGCGTTTGGTTTCGATCCGCGAGCTATCGGGTCGGGCAACGTCGGTATGACCAACGTGGCGCGTGCGGGCGGCAAGGTCGCGGCGGCGCTTACGTTCGCGGGGGACCTGCTGAAAGGGCTGCTACCGGTTGTGCTGGCGCTGGCAGCCGGGCTGACTCCGGGCGGCCTCGCGCTGGTGGCATTCGCGGCATTTCTCGGTTCAATCGCGTCGATTTTCCTCAATTTCAGCGGCGGCCGAGGAGTCGCGACGTCGCTCGGTCTATGGATCGGCCTGGCCCCGATTCCGACGGCGATCGCGGCTGTGGTGTTCCTTGTAATCGTCGCCCTGAGCCGTATCGTCTCGCTCGCCTCGATTGGCGCGGCGATCGCGATCGTGCCGGCGGTCGCGGCCTCGGGATGCCCGCGTCCTTATATCCTGCTCGCGATTACTGTTTCGGCGCTGGTGCTGCTGCGCCATCGAGCGAACATCGGCCGGCTGATCGCGGGCGAGGAACCGCGGATCGGGGAGCGCAAGTCCAAGTCCGCGGAGTGAGCCGGGTGGTGCCTATCGTGTAACCGTTAGCCTGTTTGATGACCACCGGGAGCGCTATGTGGGACTGCGGAAGGTGGCTTTTGTGCCTACTTGTTTGGCATCGCGCTTGCGTCTCCAGCCGCCAGAGCGTCTGCCGAAGCTCTGGCGAAGAACCCCGGACTTGCGCTGTCCGCCTAGTATCGGGAAAGGTGTATCCTTGTAGGAGATGGGGTTGGTCCGGGCTGGATCGTCTCCTTGCAGATGCCGCCCAGAGGAGTCTTATGAAGAAGGTTGAGGCGATCATAAAGCCGTTCAAGCTCGACGAGGTCAAGGAGGCGCTGTCGGGTATTGGAGTGCAGGGCCTCACGGTCAGCGAGGTTAAGGGATTCGGCCGCCAGAAGGGGCATACGGAGCTTTATCGTGGCGCCGAGTATGTGGTCGATTTTCTACCCAAGGTCAAACTGGAGATTATCGTCTCGGACGAAGCCGCCGCCCAGGTGGTCGAAACTATCGAACGCGCCGCGCGCACGGGACGTATCGGCGACGGCAAGATTTTCGTGTTGCCGATGGAAGAGGTGGTGCGTATTCGTACGGGCGAGCGCGGCGCGAGCGCACTCTGACCGTTCTTTCCGGACCTGTACTGCGCGATTGCGGATTACCGCCGCCGCCGCCCCGCCATCCGTTCCTTAAGAAAGGGGTTCGGAAATTCGCGGGGCGCGGGTGCGTCTAGTGGTCTTCGGGTTTCGGCGGGGTGACGCTCTTGATGTCGCGTGCGAGCGCCCCGCCCTGACCGGGGGCGCCACCGCCGTCGGCGTGCCGGATGACATTCATCGCGGTCGCGACCATCCCGGCGATATCGGACATGTTCGACGGCAGGATGAGCGTGTTGGATTCCTTGGCGAGATTGCCGAATTGCAAGATGTAATCGTTGGCGACGCGGAACTGCACCGCCTCGAAACCGCCCGGCCCCTGGATCGCTTCGGCCACCGCGCGGATACCCTCGGCTGTCGCGATCGCAACCGCGCGAATTGCCGCCGCCTTGCCCTCGGCTTCCTTGATCAACTGCTGCTTCTCACCCTCGGCCCGATTAATTAGCGATTCGCGCACGCCCTCGGACTGGTTGATCGCAGCGGAACGCTCGCCCTCGGACTGCAGCACCGCGGCACGCTTTTCGCGCTCGGCGCGCATCTGCTTTTCCATCGCTTCGAGGATGTCGGTCGGCGGACGAATGGTCTTGATCTCGTAGCGCAGGACCTTGACGCCCCAGGCCTCGGAAGCTTTGTCGATTTCCTCGACGATGTTGGCGTTGATATGCGCGCGCTCCTCGAACGTATGGTCGAGTTCGATCTTGCCGATCTCGCTGCGCAGCGTGGTCTGCGCGAGTTGCTCGATCGCGAACTTGAGATTCGAGATGCCATAGGTGGCGCGCTCGGCGTCGATGATCTTGTAGTAGAGGATGCCGTCAACGTGGACCATCACGTTGTCCTTGGTGATGCAGTCCTGCTCCGCGATGGTGACGGCCGCCTCGCGCAAATCGAGCGTGGCGCGCACCGAATCGACAAACGGGACGAGAATCTGCAAACCGCCGAAGCCTGCGCGATCGAAGCGGCCGAGCCGTTCGATGATCAGGGCAGTCTGCTGCCCGACCACGCGCACGGTCGAGAACAGTATGTACACAACCAACAGGGCGACAAAGCCGCCGACGGCAAGTTCGATCATCTGAGAATTCTCCCGGCTTCCTTACTCGGCCCTGAGCCAGACGGTCAGTCCTTCAACCCTTTCAACGCGGCAGCGCTGCCCCTTGCGCAGGCCGGTCGCGTCGCCGTTGCGCGCGCTCCAGCTGGAACCGCGCAATTCGGCGCGCCCGACGGCGTTGGCCGGCAGATCGTCGGCGGGCGTCGCGACCTCGCCGACCAGGTACTGGAAATCGGCGTCCTTGCCGCGATGGGCCTGGAAACGGCCGAGCAGCGGCTTGCGCAAACCGACCAGAATGACCACCGAGAGTCCGCCAAACAAAATCCATTGCGACCAATGCGGAGACGCGTTGGTAAACAGGATCACAGCGGCAACGATAAAGGCGCCGACGCCGACGCAAAAGAGCGAAAAATCGTGAGTGAAATGGACTTCGATCGCGACGCAGGCGATTCCGAGAATAATCCAGGCCCACCAGACCATTGTTCAACTCCTCGTCGCTGCCCTGACCATTCGATCGTCGCGCAAGGCCCACGTGAGTGTCAACCGGGGTGTATTTCCACGGTGCTGAGCCACGGCCGGGCGGGCGAGGCTAGTCGGTTATAGCGTGCGCTTGAGCGCAAAGCCGGCGATCACCAGCATCACCGCCGTAAAGATAACGAGGAAAGCGAGGTCGCTCGAAATCGCGGCGAAGTCGGCACCCTTGAAGAGAATCGACTTGAGCGCGCTGACCGCATGAGTCTCGGGATTGTACTCGGCAAAGACGCGCAACCATCTGGGGAAGCTCTCGATCGGGTAGATCGCGCCGCTGGGGAAAAAGAGGATCACGTTGAGAAATCCCGCGGACGCGCCAACCACGCGTGGATTACTGGCGCGCGCCAGCAGCGAGAAGGTCATCGCGAGAATGCCGGTGGCGCCCAGGACGATTATCCCCACCAGCAGCAGAAAGGCTGATAAACCGCCGACAATGGTGCCGCCGGTGATGAGCAATCCGATTATCGTCACGATGATCGCGCTTGCGCTGGTCACCAGCACGCTGCTGCCGAGGATGCCGACGGCGAGGTTCCAGCGCGAAATTGGCGTGACGAGAAACGCCTCCGTGACGCCCATGAACCGGTCCATTACCCAGTTGAAGACGCCCGAGGTCAGGGAGCCCATGAAGAGCGCCATCACGATCACGCCCGGAATCAACGATCGATCGTAATCGACGGTGACGAAGAGACTGCTCGGGCGCAGCACGATGAGGTTGAGCTTGGGCTCACGCGCCGTAACGTAGCCGTCGCGCAGGGTTGCGACCGCCTGGCCGATGACCCCTTCAAGCGTGCTCGCGCTGATCGTATCGACGTTGTCGGTGAACAGGCCGATTTCACCGATGCGGCCTTCGGCGATGCTGTGGCTGAAATCAGCCGGGATGATGAGCGCGGCCTTGAAGCGCCCGTCGCGGACGGCCTGGATAGCGGTGGCGGGGTCATGCTCATAGGTCACGACGATGGTCTTCGGCCCCGCGGCGAGAGCTTGCATCGTCTCCATCATGCGCAGGCCATAGGGGCCGCTGTCCTGGCCGACGATTACGACCGGCAGGTTCTTGAGCACGCCCTGGAAGGAATTGCCGAAAATGACGAGGTAGATGATCGGCAACAAAACGCTGGTGAAGATGGTCAGCGGATTGCGCGAGAGCTTGAGCAGATCGCGCCGCATGACCGCCCACGACTTTTTCATCGCGCCCCTCCCGCTCACCCGCGACCCGGCGGCCGCGGCATCCCGAAGGTCAGATCGAAGAAGCCGCCCTTGCGTGCCGGCTCATCGCGCAGCCGCCGCCCGGTAAAGCGGAGGAAGACGTCCTCCAGGGAGATGCGCTCGAGCTTAATCGACGAGACCTGGGCGCCGGCTTCGTCGAGCTGGCCGATCAGCTTCGGCATCGCGTGCGCACCGTCATCGAGCGAGATGACGATCGCGCCACGCTCGTCAAGCGCGACGTCGTGGACGTAGGGCTGTGCGCGAATCATCGCGAGTGCGGCCTCGACCTCGCCCTTGATCTCGAGTTCGATGCGGTCAGCGCCCTTGACCATCGCTTTGAGCTCGCCCGGCGAGCCGATCGCGATGATCTTGCCGCCGTCTACGATCGCGATGCGGTCGCACAGAATCTCGGCTTCTTCCATGTAATGCGTGGTCAGCGAGATGGTGAGATGGGTTTCGGTGCGCAGGCGCTCGATCATATCCCAAACCACGCGCCGGCTTTGTGGGTCGAGCCCGATGGTCGGCTCGTCGAGGAACAGTACTTCGGGCGAATGGATGAGGCCGCGCGCGATTTCGAGTCGCCGACGCATCCCACCCGAATAGGTCGCAACGAGATCATTGGCGCGTTCCTTGAGGCCGACCAGCTCCAGCAGATGCGCCGCTCGTTCGTGGCGGACGCGGCGTCCGAGGCCATAGAACTCGCCGTAGATATCGACATTCTCCCAGCCGGTGAGATCGAGGTCCGAGGTCAGCGCCTGCGGGATTACACCGATGCATTCGCGCACGCGGGCGGGCGCACGCGTCACATCCTCGCCCGCCACGAAAGCCGTGCCGGAGGTGGGTGGGATCAGCGTCGTGAGCATCCGGCTAAGCGTGGTCTTGCCCGCGCCGTTGGGCCCGAGCAGACCGAACAGTTCGCCGCGGTAGACCTCGAAGCTCACGTGGTCTACGGCCGTGAAAGCGCCAAACTGTTTAGTCAGCTCGTGCGCCTGGATTGCTACCGACCTGGATTCCATTGCGTCGTGAAAACGAGACCTCCGCAGTCATGCCGGGTTTGAGATCGTAGCCGGCCTGCAGCACGCGAACTTTGACATAGAAGGTGCGGATGTCCTGGCGTCCGCGGCGCACGTCACGCTCGGTGGCGAATTGCCCCTCCTGCCCGATCGCCATCACGCGGCCCGTATAGATTTGCGGCGGGCGAGTGGTCAGCGCCACGCGCGCGGGGTCGCCGACGCGAATCGAACCAAGGTCGGTTTCCTCAACGTCGACGCGGGCCCAAATCGTCGACATGTCGTCAACCGTGATAATCGGCGTGCCGGGCGTCACCCATTCGCCGACTTCGAGCGCCTTGTTCACGACGATGCCCGAAATCGGCGCGCGGATGACGGTGTCGGCAAGCTGGTCGGTGTACAGTTGAACGTCGGCCCTGTCGGCGACCACCGTCGCGCGGCTGCGTTCCACCTGGGCAACGCTGTCGTCGCGCGCCTGGGCCGAAATGACTTCGCGGCGGAAGAGTTCACGGTTGCGCGCGACCGTAAGCTCCGCATCGTGCAGATCAGCCAGCGCGTTCTGGAGATTGCCCTGAGCCTTGGCCAACTGGTTGCGTATGTCGATGTCCTCGACCCGGCACACGACCCGGCCGCGCTCCACATGATCGCCCTCGAGTAGATCAAGTTGCGTGATGCGGCCGGCGATGCGACTCGTAATGTTGACCTCCGGCGCCTCGATAATGCCAACCGTCTGAATCGTCGTCGTATCAGGCGGCGGCCACAGATACTTGCCGCCGACGTAATACAAGGCGCTTGCTGCGACGGCGAGAATCAACAACGTTGCGAGCCGGCGCAGCAAACGTTTCATAGTGCACGCGAAATCGCCGCGACGGTCCCGGCGGGCGACATTACCATACGTTCGGGATCATCGCGTCGGTCGCCCGCATGTAGTCGGCGTAATCATCGCCGTAATTCGCCAGCATTTCGGCCTCGTCCTCCCGAATCCGGCGGCGCAGCATGAAAATGCCCGAGACCACCATCGCCAGCATCGTGATCGGCGCCCCGTATTCGAACGGCCATGCGAACAGGACCAGGAATTCTCCAGCGTAAATCGGGTGGCGGATGTATCGGTAAAGCCCGTTACGGACGATCGGGCGAATGGCCGCGGCTTCGTCACCGGACGAGAAGAAGCCGAGCTGGATGCGTGCGCCGAGCGCGAGCCAGAGCCCGAGCAATTCGATCAGGATACCGAGACCAGCCAGCCAGTTCGGCGCGTCGCCGGTGTAATAAGATCTCTCAAACGGCGCCGCCGCAAACAGCGCGAGCACCGGTAATTCGCCCATGATGCGGCGCGCGAAGTGCGCGGGATCGGCCCCGAGCATCCATTCCTCGCGCACCAGCAAGTCGGCGATACGGAACGCTGCGTATGCGATCAGGTAGGCGTAAACATACGGATGCTTTCCCAGGTAATTGCTGATGCCGAGACCGATGGCGACCGCGCCGATAACCGCCAATAGAAAAATGACGGTCTCAGCAATACGCATTGAAAGATCGCGCGGCGCGGGCGTCGCGTGAGGCGCGGCGTGCTCGATGGTCGCGGCTGCGGCGGCCGCCGCATTCAGATCGCCGGTGCCCGCTTTGAGCGAGCCGGTCGATCGGCGCGGAGCAGTGGCGGAGGACGCTGCGGTTTGTTCGTCAGACATACGGAAACTCTCCACGTTAAGATCCAGCATACGCCAAGTCAGGCTTCCGTGATGAAAGCATTAAACGCACGCGCAGGGCAGCCATGCGCAGGTCAGGAGGCGGCAGACTCGGCCAACCGATCAAGGCTCCCGCGGGCGCCAATAACTACAATCAGATCTTCCGCCTCGATTACCGTTTGCTCGTCGGGAATTATCGCGATTGGATCGGCGCCGCGCTTGAGCCCGACGATCCGCAGACGCAGGTTGGCGCGCTCGATGACGCCGATGGTCGTGCCGATCAACGGACTGCGCGGCTGCACTTTGACCTCTTCGAGGCTCACATCGTCGCCGCGGCCAGGCATCACCAGGGTCAGGAAATCGACCACTGACGGTCGCGCGATCGCCGCCGCGATGCGGTACGCGCTGAATTGATAGGAGGAGATGGCGCCGTCGGCGCCCGCCAATTTCAGATGCCGCAAGCCGGCCTCGGTCTCAGCCCGCGCGTGGATGCGAATCGCGGAATTCCTGCCGCGCGCCGTAAGACTGATGAAAACGTTATCGGGGTCGGACGCGGTCGCCACCACGATGTCGCTCGCGCTGCGGATGCCCGCGCTTTCGAGTACGCCTTCGTCGAGCGCCGAACCGATGATATAGAAAAGGCCACTGCGTAACAGCTCGGGTTCGAGCGCCGGGTTCGCTTCGATCACTACAACCGTGTGGGAAGCCTTGAGCTCTTCGGCCACGATGCGGCCGAAACGTCCGTAGCCGCACAGGATCACGTGACCCTCGAGATGCTGGATTTTCCGGTTCATCGCGTTCTTCCCCATGAATTCCCTGAGCTGGCCTCCGACCACCACTTCAGTGACCGCGGCGAAAACATAGTAGGCGGTACCGACGCCGGTAAAAATAAGCGCGATCGTGAAAAGGCGTCCGGCGGTATCGAGCGGCTTCACCTCTTGGTAGCCCACGGTCGTGATCGTGATGACCGTCATATAGAGGGCGTCGATGAACGACATCCCCTCGATCGCCATGTAACCGGCGGTGCCCGCCGCGGTCAGCAACACGACGATGGCGATGCCGATGCCGACACGGCGGCCGGGATTCATCGAGAAGGCTCAGCCGCGCGCGTTAACGAAACCATTGGCGCCCAAGGCAAATCATCGATCGGCCAATTTGCATCCGGAATGCCGCGAGCCTGGCAACGCACTCAACCCTCGTGCGTCTCGCGCGCCTCGAGCCAGCGCTCGGCGTCGAGCGCCGCCATGCATCCGGTGCCCGCCGCGGTGACCGCCTGCCGATAGACGCGGTCGGCGACGTCGCCCGCGGCAAACACGCCCTCGACGTTGGTGTAGGTCGATCCGGGGCGCACCTGCAAGTAACCGAGGTCGTCCATGTCGAGCTGCTCGTGGAAAATCGCGGTGTTGGGCTGATGGCCGATCGCCATGAAGACCGCGTCGGTGCGAAAGTCGCTGAGTGCGCCGGTCACCAGGTTCTTCAAACGCACGCTGCTGACGCCGCTGGCGGGCTCGCCGAAAATCTCGTCGATCGCCGAATCCCAGATGAAGGCAATCTTCGGATTCTTCTGCGCGCGCTCCTGCATGATCTTGGAGGCGCGCAGAGTGTCGCGCCGATGCACGATCGTCACCTTGCTGCAAAAGCGCGTCAGGAAGATCGCCTCTTCCATCGCGGTGTCGCCCCCGCCGATTACCACCGCCTCTTTGTTCTTGAAAAAAGCGCCATCGCAGGTCGCGCACGCGCTGACGCCATAGCCCATGAGGCGCTTTTCGGATTCGATTCCGAGCAGCTTGGCCGACGCGCCGGTCGCGACGATCAGAGCCTCAGCCATGATCATCGTGCCGTCGACGGCCAGTTCGAAGGGATACTTGCGCAGATCGGCCGCGGTCACCACGCCGGTCATAAAGCGCGTACCGAAACGCTCGGCCTGGCGCCGGAAAACCTCCATCATCTCGGGTCCCTGGATGCCGTGTTCGAAGCCGGGATAATTCTCGACCTCGGTGGTGATGGTGAGTTGTCCGCCGGGCTCGGCGCCTTCGATCAGCAGCGGCGCGAGGTTGGCGCGCGCCGCGTAAAGCGCGGCGGTGAGGCCGGCTGGGCCTGACCCGAGAATCACGAGACGGTTAACAAGATTGTTCGATGCTTCTGGCATGTGGCCTTTCAAGCGAGCTTCAATTTGGTCGCGATCGTTCACGACCGCTTTATTTTACACTGCCCGCGCGTCAGCATAAGGTCTATTCACTACTTCGGCCATCGCAATAATGACAGGCAAGAAACGTAGCCCGAAGGCAGCGCCCCGCGGCGCGCAACTGACTCATCTGGACTCGAACGGACGCGTGCGCATGGTTGACGTCGGCGAAAAGCCGGTCACGCGGCGCGAGGCGATCGCACGCGGCGCCGTGCACATGGCCGCCGCGACGCTCGACGCGATCGTCGGCGGCACGCTCAAGAAAGGCGAAGCGCTCGCGACCGCGCGGCTCGCCGGAATCATGGCGGCCAAGCGCACTCACGAGCTCATCCCGTTGTGCCATCAGATACCGCTCGAAGTGGTCGAAGTCGATTTCCAGCCCGACCCGAAGAACTCCGCCTTGCGAATTCAGTCGCGCGCGGTGACCAGCGGACGCACCGGCGTGGAGATGGAAGCGCTGGTCGCCGCCAGCGCCGCCGCGCTGACGATTTACGACATGGCCAAGGCGATCGATCGCGCGATGACGATCGACGGTATCCGGCTGGTGCGCAAGAGCGGCGGCCGCAGCGGCGACTTCGTGCGCGAGGATGAACCGGCATGGCGTTGACCGCGAACTGCGCCGCGCACGCGCTCGCGGGAACTTCGCCGATCGCAATCGCAGGCCGCATCTTCCTGAAGGCGGGGCGCGACGGTCCCGTGCGCGGCGGCAATCCGTGGATCTTTTCGCAGGCGATCGCGCGCGTGGAACCGGCCACGCTGCAAGCCGGCGACTGGGCCGAAGTGCGCGACGCCGGCGGCGATATGGTCGGCCTCGGCTATTATAATCCCGCCACAACCATCGCGGTGCGGATGCTCTCGTTCGACCCCGCGCTCAGGCCCGGCGACATCATCCGCCATCGTGTTCGCCGTGCACTCGCGTTGCGCCAGCGTGTAATCCGCGGCGACACCGATTGCTATCGGCTCATCAACGGTGACGGCGACGGCCTCTCGGGCGTCGTCGTCGATCGTTATGGCGGCGTGCTGGTGGTGCAATTACTGACCGCGGGCGCCGATCGCATGCGCGCCGAAATCGTCGCCGCGCTGCGCGAGATCGTCGCGCCGCAGTCGATCGTCGAACGCAGCCATGGCGCCGTGCGCAAACAGGAAGGGCTCGCGGATCATGCGGCAGTGCTCGCGGGCGCGCTGCCCGCCGAGACCGTCGCGACCGAGCACGGCCTGCGCCTCGCGATCGATTTCGATCACGGGCAGAAGACCGGCGCCTTCCTCGACCAGCGCGACAATCGCGCAATCGTGCGCGACCTTGCCCACGGCGCGCGCGTGCTCGACGCCTACTGCTACGCGGGCGGCTTTACGCTCGCGGCGCTGGCGGGCGGTGCGCGGGCAGTCGTCGCCGTCGATTCCTCCGATCGCGCGCTCGCGATGGCGCGGCGTAACCTCGAGCTCAACGGCCATCGCGGCGACCGCGCCGAATTTATCCGCGGCGACGTGCTGCGCTATCTCGCCGATCTCGCGGCACCCGACCGCTTCGACCTGATCGTGCTCGATCCGCCGCCGCTCGCGCGCAGTCTCAAGGATGCCGCGCACGCCGCCCGCCTCTACACCGACCTCAACGCGTTCGCGATGCGCGCGCTCGCGCCAGGCGGCTATCTGATGACCTTCAGTTGTTCGATTCATTTTCGCGGCGAGGATTTCGTGCGCGCCGTGCGGATCGCGCAAACCAAATCCGGGCGCAAGCTGCGGATGCTCGCGCGCCTCGGTCCCGGCCCCGACCATCCGGTTCTGCTCGGCCACGCCGAGGGCGAATATCTGACCGGCTTGCTGCTCGCCGACCTCGGCTGACATTTGCTTCACGAGCTTGCAGAACGACCCGATGACCCCGACTCTGTCGTTCTGAGCTTGCGAAGCATCCCGGGTTCCGTGCCCGGAATCCGGGACCCGTTCGCTGCCGCTCAGTGTGACCAGGGACTCTTGCCGTGGCACCGCGTCTGCGCGACGATTCATCAATGAGGTGCGCATGCGCTGGGAGCATCCAATGAAGCTCGAACGTCTCGACCATTTTGGGATCGAAGTCGCTGACCTCGCACGCGCCGAGCGCTTTTACACCGAGGTGCTCGGTCTCGCGGTGGTCGCGCATATGGGCGATCAAACGCTGCTCGAATGCGGCGATCAGAACTTGGCGCTGTTTCAAGTCGCTCACGCACCGCTCAGCGCCACCGAGCGGCGCAATCGCATCAAGCATCCGCTGGGCCGCGGCCATCACGCCTTTCGCGTCAGCCGCGCGGATTTCGCCGCGGCCCGCCCCCGTCTCAATGAAGCCGCGGTCGAATGCGCCGCGCCGATCGATTGGGGCGACCATGACTGCCTCTACTTCCTCGACCCCGACGGCAATCTGCTCGAAGTCGTGAGCTATCGCTGAGGCCGATCCGCGCGCGCGGCGCCCTCACCGGGCGGGCCGACGCGATTGCAAACAGCCGCACCTGTATTGTCCCACGCGCTCGATTCGCCTAAACCGATTGCATGGATCGTCGCTCGTGGACCTGCGCCCTCCCCGTTGCCGCAGCGATTTTGCTATTTGCCGCGCCCGCTTCGGCGAAGGTGCTGAAACTCCGGATCGATCCCGCCACGGAGATCGTCGCGACCGTGGACGCGCCGCTTGCGCGCATTCGGGGCAACGTCTCCGGCACCTTCCGGGTCATCACCGGTGAGGTTGACGGCGACCCGGCGGATCCCGCCGCGACCGGTCACGTCGATATCGTGATCGACGCCACCAGCTACCAATCCGGCAGCGCACGGCGCGACGACGCGATCCTGCGTGACGTACTCGAAACCCGCTTCTACCAGGTGATCAAGTTCGTCAGCACGCGCATCGAGAATCTGAAGTGGGATGCGCCGAATGTGATCGGCAGCGCGACGATCGTCGGCAACCTTACGCTGCACGGGGTAACCCGCGAGATTCGCGTGCCGATCAGCGCGACACTCTCCACCGACGGCAGCTTCAGCGCCGACGGCGACATCCAATTCGATTACACCGATTTCGGAATTATGCCGCCGCATGGACTGTTGGGCGTGCTGCGGGCGGGCAAGATCGTCGATCTGAATTTTCGCGTAATCGCGGCGCCGGCTGACGCTCCCGCATCGACGCCGCCGCAGCATTGAGGTTGTGCGAGGTTGCGCGCCGCCCCGCGGTTGGCAGGCGCACCCGCGATGCGATAATCATCGCACGGCGATTTGTATCGCCGGATCGCGGCGGTGGCGCCGGGAGGTCTCAGCATGAAATTCGGCCTTTTCTACCAACTTCCCTGCGCTCCGGACCAATCCGAACCCACGCGCTATAGCGAAACTGTCGAGCAGGTAATTCACGCCGACGAGCTCGGCTTCGATACCGCGTGGCTCGCCGAACTGCATTTCTTCCGACCCTTTTCGATCATGCCCGCGCCGCTGATCGTCGCCACCGCAATCGCGCAGCGCACGCGGCGCATCCGGCTCGGCACCGGAGTCTCGCTGTTGCCGTTTCATCACCCGCTGCGCCTCGCCGCGGAGGCCGCAACGGTTGACATCCTGAGCGGCGGACGGCTGGAGCTCGGCGTCGGCCGCGGCACCATCGCGGTTCATTTCCAGGGCTTCAACGTTTCGCGTGAGGAAAGCCGCGAGCGTTTCGAGGAGTCCCTCGAAATCATCGGGCGGGCCTGGACCACCGAATCGTTCTCTTTCAACGGCAAGTACTATCAAGTGCCCGAGACCTCGGTGGTGCCGAAGCCTCTGCAAAAGCCCCACCCGCCGATTCGCATCGCGGCCAACAGTCCCGAGACCGTCGCCTTCGCCGGTCTCAAGGGCTACGACGTGATGGTTGCCTCGCCGATCAATCCGATGCCGGGATTTTTCGGCCACGTCGAGAGCTATCGTGAAGCCCTCGCCAAAGCGGGCCATCAGGCGCAGCAGCGCGATGTCGCGGCCCTCTTCTTTACTCACAGCTCCGAAAGCATCGCGCGCAGCCGCACCGAGTACGAACCTTCGATGATGCATTACTTTCGTACCATCGGCGAACAGGCGCAGCGCGGCGATCGCAGCCAGTACGATGGCTCGTACGCCTATCTGAAGCAGGTGCGCGAGCGCGTCGCGACGATGTCGTGGGAGATGGTCGCCGACACCATGGCGATCTTCGGCAGCCCGGAGCAATGTATCGCGCGAATCGAGGAGATCTATCGCGGCGCCAGGATTAATCAGCTCGTATGCTGGTTCAATCCCGGCGGACGCATCCCGCATCGCGACGTGATGGCAGCGATGGAGCGGTTCGCGACCAAGGTGATTCCCGCGGTGCGCCACCTCGGCGAATAGGGCGCCTGTGACGCGGATCGTGCGAACGCTCGCGCTGATCGTCGCGGCCCTCATCGGCGTGCTCGCACGGGCGCCCCGCGCACGCGCGATAGATTTTTACGAGATTGAGATTTACGACACCGAGACCACTGCGCCGGGACAGCTGCAGCTCGAGCTGCATTCGAACACGGTCAACACCGCCACCGGCGCTCAAGCAAAGGCGGCGATGAACCCGTACCAGATACACGAAACGCTGGAGGCAACATACGGCGTGTTGCGATGGCTGGAGATCGGCCAGTATCTGGCAACCGCGAAGTTCGAAAACGGCGATTACGAATATGCCGGCTCCCGCACCAAGATGCATTTCGGCGTACCGCAGACTTTCGATTGGGCGGTCAAGTTCGGCGGCAACGTCGAGCTCGACTACATGCGTTTTGCGGCTGAGGAAAATCCGTTCACGCTGGAGCTTCGGCCGATCATGGAAACCAGCTTCGGCAAATTTACCCTCGTCGGCAACCTCGCGTTCGTGGATCCGTTCAGCGGCCCCGGCGCACATAAAGGCTTCCAGTTCTCACCGTCCGGTGAAATCGAGTTCGACCTCTGCCGATGGGCTTCGCCCGCGCTCGAATACTACGGCGACATGGGCGCTCTAAAGGCGCTACCGAGCGTCGAACGTCAGCAGCATTTCATCGTGCCGACGGTAAACCTGCATATTGTCGATAATCTGGAACTGAACCTGGGCATCGGCTTCGGCCTCACCCGCACCAGCAACGGCACGTTCCTGAAGTCGATCGTGGGATGGACGTTCTGAAGTGCGCGCGGTCCGCACGAGCCTCCGCCAGCGCGCGATCATCGCGCCGATCTGTAACGAGAAAATGAACTGAGGGAAGCGTCAGGCGGCGGCGGTGGTCTGGACCAGTTCGAACGCGCCCGCTTCGATCGACTCGGTCGAGCGCAGGACGATCTTGATCCCCAGGCGCTGCTCGAGCACGCCGAGATCCTTCGCGCCGACATCATAAAGATAACGCGCGACGGCCGGATTGATCTTGACCACCAGCAGGTCGCTGCGCGGATGGCGCCCGGCCGCACGATGGATTCCGCGCAGGACATCGGCCGCGAGCGTCGCCACCGATTTCACTACGCGCCGCCCCTGGCACTCCGGGCATTGCTCGGTGAGCATCTCCTCGAGGCTCTCGCGCGTGCGCTTGCGCGTCATCTGCACCAGCCCGAGCTCCGAAATCCGCAGCATCGAGCTGCGCGCCTTGTCGCGCTTGAGCGCCTGCGCCAGCACGTCGGTGACGCGCTTGCGATCGGCCTCGCGCGTCATGTCGATGAAGTCCACGATGATAATGCCGCCGATGTTGCGCAGGCGCAGTTGCTTGACGACCTCGTCGGCCGCCTCCAGGTTGGTCTTCAGCACCGTTTCGTCCTGGTTGCGCTTGCCGACGAAGCGGCCGGTGTTGACGTCGATCGCCGTCAGAGCCTCGGCCTGATCGAAGACCAGATAGCCGCCTGACTTGAGCCAGACCTTGCGCTCGAGCGCGCGATCGATCTGCGCCTCGATATGGAAGTGATCGAAAATCGGCTCCTCGGCCTCGTACAGCGAAATCCGCGTGCGCAGGCGCGGCATGTAACTCTGCACAAACTCCACGACGCGCTCGCAGGTCTCGGGATCGTCGCACCACAGGCGATCAACTTCACTCGAAAAAAGATCGCGCACGACCCGCAGCGCCACATCGAGGTCGCTCGAGAGCGACGAGGCGGGCGGGGTGGTCTCGGCCAGCTTCACGATCGACGACCACAACTTGGTCAGGAATGAAACGTCGCGCTGGATTTCGCGCTTGCTCACGCCCTCGCACACTGTGCGCACGATAAAGCCGCCCTGGTCCGGCCGCAATTCGCCGACCGCCGCGCGCAGGCGCTGGCGCTCCTGCGCGCTCTCGATTCGCCGCGAAATTCCAATGTGATTGCTGGTCGGCGTGTACACCAAATGGCGTCCGGGAAGCGACACGAATGAAGTCAGGCGCGCCCCCTTGGTGCCCATCGGTTCCTTGGCGACCTGCACGATGATGTCCTGGCCGCGCTTGAGCACCTGCTCGATCGGCAGCCGCACGCGCCGCTCGCTGCGGCGCCGCCGGCCGCGACCACGCCCACCGTGTGCGGGTCCCGCGGCGCCCGCGCCGTCCTCGCCCTCGGCCGGCAGATCGTCCTCAGCGCTGGCGCTCTCGAGGCTGTCTTCACCGTCGGACGGCACCGCCGAATCGCTATCGTGCAACGGTTCGGTCTCGACGTCTTCCTCGCCGATAACCTCGGCGGCGGAGCCGAACCCTTCGACGTCGGTATGGAAGTCGGAGACATGCAGGAAGCCGGCCTTCTCGAGGCCGATCTCCACGAATGCCGCCTGCATCCCCGGCAGCACGCGTGTAACCTTGCCCTTGTAAATGTTGCCGACGAGGCCCTGGCGCTCGTTCCGCTCCAGATGGAACTCGCTCAGGACGCCGTCTTCCAGCACCGCCACCCGCACTTCGAGCGTGGATGCGTTAATTACAATTTCGCGTTTCACGGGAGCAATTTTCCGGACTGTGCGGAAACGACCGTCAACACCTATGCCGTCCGGCATTCAGCCGGCTCCTGCCTGTTGATGGTCGCGATTGGGAATGGCGGCGGATAAGAGGGCATCAAGGGAAAATCTGCTCCAGATCGGTCGGGCCTTGGTCGTCCATCCCTGATGATACGGAACGGGCCCAATTTCTGCAAGGCGACCTTCGCTCAACTCCACTGGTTGTTGACAGGATCGCTCAGCCTTCGCCCCGGCGAATTAAAATCCCGTTACAGGCTTGACTCGGAGCCTCTGTTCCCGTTGATTGTTTTAGAATGGCAGCGTCAGCCGAAACCTTGGTGGCGCACCCGATGGGGGCGGCCTTGCTCAACAGCAAAGTGCTGGTCCTCAATCGTTCGTATCTCCCGGTCCACGTCACTTCGGTCAAGCGCGCTTTCGCGTTGCTCTATCAGGGGGTCGCCCGCGCAGTCGACGAGCAGTATCGCATCTTCGATTTCGAGACCTGGCGCGAGCTTGCGATCGAGACCCATCACGAGCGCGTCGGGGTAATCGGCGGTTTCATCCGCGTGCCGCGCGTCCTGCTGCTCACCGCCTACGAGCGAGTGCCCAAGCGCCACGTGCGCTTTTCGCGCTTTAACATCTACGCCCGCGACAACAACAGCTGCCAATATTGCGGACGGCGGCTGCCGCGCACCGAACTCAATCTCGACCACGTCGTCCCGCGCTCGCGCGGCGGCATGTCCACCTGGGAAAACGTCGTCTGCTCATGCCATAGCTGCAACCGGCGCAAGGGCGGTCGCACGCCCGACGAGGCCGCGATGCCGCTGGTCAAACGCCCGCTGCGCCCGCAATGGACCCCGTTCAGCACCGAGATGTTCAGCCTCCGGCGCTATCGCGAGTGGATGCCGTTCCTGACGACGGTGGACACCGCTTACTGGAATACCGAACTGCTGCCGGATTAGGCGGCGCCAAATGCTTGCCTCCTGGCGCACTTGCGCGCGTTTCGAAAAATTCGAGCGTAGAGGCGTAGCTTTGGCGAAAAATCATCAACAGGCGATCGAACAACATTATGATGTGCTTGTTGATCCTTGTGGCCTACGACCGGTTGGGTAACTATTGACCCGATTCGGTGCTGATAGGATATGCTCGGTGGGGTGGTGAGGTGGTGGAGGCGATGGCAGTATGCGTCTTAAGAGCCTTGAATTAGTCGGCTTTAAATCCTTCCTCGACGCGACCGTAATCAGTTTCAGCCCTGGTGCGACCGCGGTGGTCGGACCCAACGGCTGCGGCAAATCAAACGTCGTCGATGCGATTCGCTGGGTGCTCGGTGAGCAGGCCCCAACCCGCCTGCGCGGCAAGAGCGCCGACGACCTCATCTATGCCGGCAACGACTCCAATGCGGCGGCCGGCATGGCCGAAGTCACCCTGCTGCTCGAGGCCGAGGACGCCAGTGCGCTGCCGGAGCCTTACGCGTCGTTGAGCGAAGTGGCGGTGACCCGCCGGGTCTATCGCTCGGGCGACTCCGAATACCTCCTCAACCGCATCCCCTGCCGCCTCAAAGACATCACCGAATTCTTCATGGCCGCGCAGATTCACAGCCGTGGCTACGCACTTATTGAGCAGGGCCGAATCGAGGAAATAATCCAGGCCAAACCGCAGGAATTGCGCTCGATGGTCGAGGAGGCCGCCGGCCTCTCCTTGTTCAAGGGGCGGCGCGAGATGAGCGAGCGCAAGCTCGAGCGGGTCAAGGAAAACCTCGCGCGCGTCGACGACGTGCTGAGCGAGATCGAACGCCAACTCAATTTCGCGCGCCGACAGGCAAAGAAGGCCGAAGCCTACAAGCTGATTCGTGCGGAGCTTTCGGAGCTCGAACGGCTGGCGGCCGGCCGCCGCCTGATCGAGCTCCATGCGGACCTCGCGGCACATTCGGCGCGCGAGCTCGAATTGCGCGAGAACTCCGCGACCGCGCGCGACGCGATTGAAGCCGCGCAGGCCGGCGCCGAAGGCGCCGGCGCTGCGCTCGCCGTCGCGCGCGACGAGCTCGCCGCCTCTGGCCGCGAGCTCGACAACCTCCGCGCGGCGTTCGAGGAACGCGCGCGCACGCGCGCGTTCCTCGAACGCCGCCTCGACGCCATCGCCGAACTCGAGCCCGGTCTCGGCCAACGCCTCGCCGACCTCGAGCTGCGCGCAATCGCCGGACGCGCCGCGCGCGCCGAGGCTGGCGCGCGGCTCTCCCGCGAGACCAACGCCGACAATGGCGCCGGCGAGGACGCGCTCGCCGCCCTCAGCGCTGAACACCAGGCGGCCGAGCGCGCGCTGCGCGACGATGAACGCCGCACCGAGGAGCTCAAGGACGACCTTGCCGAGATGGTCCGCGAGGCGGCCGTGATTCGCGGCCGCCTCGCGGACCTGTCCGGCGAGCGCGCCGACCTGGAATCGAAGCTTGCAGCCGGCGCCGCCGAGATGCCGCAGGTGTCAACCGCGCTCGGCCACGCGCAAGCTGAACTGGGCGCCGCCGAAACCGCGCTCAATGACGCGCGTGACGACGCGGCCCGGCTCGAAACCGTTCGCCGCGACACCGCCGACCGCGAGATCGAAACACGTTCGGCCGTTGAACATCAGGCCGCCCGGCTCTCCGCCGCGCGTGCCGAATTGGCCACTGCCACAGCGCGGGCCCAGCGCATCATGCCCAACGGCGCCGGCGACAGGCTCCGCGCGGTGCTCGAATCGCTCAACGGCGATCGTCCGCTCGCCGATCCGGCATTGCTGCTCGATGTCGTCAAGGCGCCCCCCGCGCTCGAACCCGCCTTGCGTGCGGTGCTCGGTGAGCAACTCGACGCGGTTATCGTGGAATCACCGCTGTTCGCCCTGCGCGCTATCGAGATCCTGAAGCAGAACAACGCCGGCCGCCTGACCTTTATCCCCGAGGCGCTCGGACCGGCCGTGACTCACGCGCCGATCCAGGCCCCCGGCATCACCGGGCGTCTGCTCGACATGGTCGAGGTCGAGCCACGCTTCGCGCCCCTGGCCGAGGCGGTGATGGGCCACGTAATGGTCGCCGACGATCTGCGCTCTGCCCTGCAAGCAGCGAACCTCAACGGCATCGGCACCGTCTTCGTCACGCGCGAGGGCGACTTGCTCGCTCCCGAGCGGATGATCTCGGGCGGCAGCGGCGCGCGCGCCGAGGATGGGGCCTTTCTCGATTGGCATAGCGGCGCCCGCTCGGTCGAAGCCGCGCAGCAGACGCTGGCCGAGGCCGAGGCGAATCACCAGGCGCTGCTCCACCGGTTCGAACAGGATCGCGCGGCGAGCCGCGCCGCTCGCGAGTCCTTCGACGCTGCGCGTAATCGTATCGCCGAGGCCGAGCGCCAGGCCGCCGCTACCCGCGCCGCGATTGCGAAGATTGAACAACACCTCGCGTTGATCGAAGCGAGCAGTGCGAACACCGCGCGCAGGCTTGCGGAACTCGCCGCCGCGGTTACCGGCTCCAACGCGCGGATGGAGGAACTCGCGCTCCTCGAACAGGAAGCCCGCGCGTGTCTGGGCGACGCGGCCGCCGGCCTGAGCGATCGCCGCGCCGAGGCCAGGCGGCTCGGCGATGCGATGCTCACCGCGGGTGCGCGGGTCGAGGCGCGCAAGCGCGAATTGGCCGCGATCTCCCAGGAATTGCGTCATCTCGAGCGCATGACCGCCGAACTCGAATCCCAGCTCGAACAGAATCGGGCGCAGCTCGAACGTTCCCGCTCCGAGCGCGTCGAGTTCCAGCGCGAAATCGCGAATCTCGCCGCGCAGGACGAGGCGGGGTCGGAGCGCCGGCATGAACTCGAAGAGGTAGTCGGCACCCTCACTCAGCGCTGCACCGAGCGCGATAGCGAACTGGCCGACGCGCGTGGCGCGCTGAAGCTAGCCCGTGAACGGCTCGCCGCGCTCGAAACCGAGGCCGTCGATTGCAGTCTCAAGCGCGAGCGCGCGCGCACGCTGATCGAGGAGCTCGAGCGCAGCTTCGCCGAGAAGTTCCTCGCCGACTTCAATGTCGTTTCCGACGACCTCGACAACGCGCTCAGCGGCCGTGACGCGGCGGCGGACGACGCGCGCCTGCACGACCTGCGCGCGCGCGCCGAAAAGATCGGCGAGGTCAATCTCGCGGCTGAGAGCGAGGTCAAGGATCTCGAGGAACGCGCCGGCGTGTTGACTGCCGAGCGCGCCGATCTGCAGGCCGCCGTCAACGATCTGACCCATACCATTCACAAGCTCAACCGCGAGGCGCGCAAACGCTTCGCCGAAACTTTCGAGGGCGCGGCGAAAAACTTCGAGCTGCTGTTCCCCAAGCTGCTGCGCGGCGGCAAGGGCCGGCTCGAACTCACCGCGGCCGACGACGTGCTCGACGCGGGCGTGAATATCCTGGTGCAGCCCGCGGGCAAGAAGGTCAAGGAGATCGGTCTGCTCTCGGGCGGCGAAAAGGCGCTCTCCGCGATGGCCCTGATCTTCTCGCTGTTCCTGCTCAACCCCAGTCCCTTCTGCGTGATGGACGAAGTTGACGCCCCGCTCGACGAGTTCAGCCTCGCCGCCTTCACTGGACTGGTCAGCGAACTCAAGCAAAGCTCGCAATTCATCATCATCACGCACAACCAGCGCACCATGCAGAGCGCTGATCACATTCATGGCGTGACGATGGACCGGCCCGGCGTGTCGCGGATCATTTCGCTTAAGATTCCGCAGGCCGCATAAGGGCAGCTTGGTTTAAGCATGAAAAAATTCGTCGCGTCCGCGCTTATCGTGTTCGTATGGGTTGCGGTGATCTTCATATGCTTTGCCGGTACCGCCCCGTCACAGGAACCTCCGAGGCCGTTCCCACCGATGCCCGTGCCCCTCCCGATGACGCCGTTTCCGACCTTCCCCACGCCCATCCCTATGCCCTCGATTGGCCCGTTCCCCTTGACGCCCATGCCTATGCCTTCGTCGGCACCCGAACCCGAGCCGGCTCAAGCGGCGCCTCCGCCTGCGGAGGCTGCCACCCCTTGAATCAATACCGGCGCCTCTCCGGGGATCGACCTAGCGGCGGAGATTTCGTCGCCCATCGTTTAAGAAACGCGTGGCGACTGTTATCCTGAGGGCGCATCCGGCGACCGCGCGTCTATTGCTGCCGGCTCGCGCGATTCGCGAGCGTCCATCGGCGCGTGGTGCCACTCCCCACGGGAGATTCTTCGATCGAGGCTTAAAGCGGTGCCCACGCTCAATCTGGATCCAATCCAACTGTCAATTTTGATCGCACTGGCGGCGCAGATTCCGGTTGCCGCCCTGGCGATCCTGACGGTATTCAGCCAGCGCAAGAAATTGTCGCCGCCACGCGCCGAGCCCGTCGCCGCGCGCCGCGAAGTCAGCCGGGCGGCACCGATTGCTGCCGAACGGATCGCGCGCGAGCGCCCGACACCACCGGCGCCCGCGGCTGCGGTGCCTGCGCGCGAAGTCGAACCCGAAGTTACTCCCGCGCGGGCGCTTGAAGTCGCTGCGCCGCCAACCGCGGAAACTGCGCCAATCGAGGCTGCGCCGGCCGCAGCCGCCGCGCAGGTGCCCACGCCGTTCGCAGCACCGGAACCCGAGGCCGTTCCCGTCGCGCCGCCCGAGGTGCCCCCCCGCGCGCCAGTGCGAATCGGGATCGGCTTGCGCAAGACGCGCGAGAATTTCCTCGCCCGCATCCGCGCCGCGATTACCGGCAGTGCCAAGGCCGACGATATCTATGAGGGACTCGAGGAGGCCCTGATCGGCGCCGACGTCGGCGTCGAAGGCAGTCTCAAGCTGGTCGAGGCGGTGCGTGCGCGACTCAAGAATGACGCCCGGCCCAACATTATTCGCGACGCCCTCAAGGAAGAGATCGAGCGCGTGCTGCTCGCCGCCGAACGGCCGCTCGCCGACAGTGGCGACGCCCCGCTCGTGATTATGCTGGCGGGCGTCAACGGCGTCGGCAAAACCACCACCGTCGCGAAACTCGCGGCCCTGCTCAAGGCCGATCGCGGAACGGTGCTGGTCGCAGCCGCCGATACCTTTCGCGCCGCCGCAATCGATCAGCTCCAGATATGGTGCGACCGGGTGGGCGTCGATCTGATCAAGCAAAAGCAGGGTTCCGACCCCGCCGCTGTCGCCTTCGACGCGGTCAAGGCCGCCGTCGCCCGCAACGCCAAGGCGGTCCTCATCGACACCGCCGGACGCCTCCAGACCAAGGTCAATCTGATGGAGGAGCTCAAAAAAATCTCGCGCGTGGTCGGACGCGAACTCCCGGGCGCGCCGCACGAGACCTGGCTGGTGCTCGACGCGACCACCGGGCAGAACGCGCTCAGCCAGGCCAAGCTCTTCGGCGAGGCCGTCCCGCTGACCGGCGTGGTCCTGGCCAAACTCGACAGCACCGCCAAGGGCGGCGTCATCGTCGGCATCGCCGAGCGCCTCAAACTGCCGGTCCGCTATGTCGGACTCGGCGAAAATCTCGAGGACCTGCGCCCGTTCGATGTCCGCGAATTCGTCGAAGCGTTGTTTTCGGAGTCCGAAAACGCCGATGAAAGCGCCAGCGGGTCTTATGCGGCTTGACAGAGTTGTTAATCGAAAATTAAAGTGAAGGTGGAAATTGGTGGACATGGCGATTGACGTCCTCAAGCAACTGGACGAACGGATTCAGGCTTCGGTCACTCGAATTCAGCAGTTACAGAGCGAAAACGAACACTTGGCCAGGCAGCTCGCCGAAAGTGAGCACCGTTACCATGAAGCGGCGGCGCAGTTGCGCGAACACGAAACCGCCCGCAACGAAATCAAGGGGCGCATCGAGAAAATCCTCGCGCGCTTTGACGGTATCGACCTCGGTTAGCGATGAAGGGCGTCAACGTCGAAATCATGGGGCAAAGCCTCGTAGTTGCCAGCGACGGCGGCGACGAATGGGCACGCAGCCTCGCGGCGACGGTTGACGAAAAAATCAGGAGTATCCGTGCCAGCGGCCAGTCCGTAAATTCAATTAACCTGGCGATCCTGGCGGCGCTCACGTTCGCTGACGAACTTGAGCAGCTGCGCCGCGATCATCAGGCGTTGATCAGCCATCTGGAGGCGCTCAACCAGCGGCTTTCGGCGGTGATCGACGGAAGTGAATATCGGGCAGGCGACCAGCGGGCGCGTTAACGATAGATTGGTGGATCGAATTTGCGGGGCGGGGATCGGATGGGACCAAAACTTAAGGCGCATTGTGGCGCTCGCGGATACAAGGACCCGTGCAATTTTTACCATTATGCATAGCGGTTTTGAAACCCTTGCGGACCAGCGCGGATTCGCCGCGCGGGCCGATCGCGTGAGCATTCTGATGACGCGCGCAGGCAGGTTCCGGGCGACGCGCGAGTCGCCGACTTAGACCCCGCACCCGCCATCGCGAGACGGCGTGGCGGACGAAAAGAAAATTCTGCGGCGAATCCTGGCGGAGTGCCGCGCCGAACTTCCGGCGCGCCGTGCTGCGCGGCTTTCCAATCTCGTTCAGCACAACCTGATCGAAGCGCCCTGCTATGCCGGCGCGGCGTGCGTCATTTTATACGCCCCCAAGGACAACGAAGTCGCTACCGACCGGATTTTCGCGAACGCGATCGCCTCCGGGCGGCACGTGTTCTACCCACGCACCGTTGCGAAATCCAATGACCTGAGCCTCGTTCGCGTTGACCGTCTGGCACTACTGCAGCCGGGCATGCACGGCATCCTTGAACCCACGGGGGCAGAGATCGCGCGCTACGCCGACTTGGAGCGTGCGCTGATCTGTATCCCCGGCGTGGCATTCGGCCTTGCCGGACAGCGTCTCGGCCGCGGCGGCGGCCATTACGATCGCCTGATCGCCGCCCTCGCGCCGCAGACAGTCACCGTTGGTCTGGCCTATTCGTTTCAGGTGCTGGACCGGCTCCCCGAGTCGCCCCACGATCGGCGGCTCGGCTTAATCGTTACAGAGTCCACTGTGCATTGGGCCGCGGGTACTTACCCGGCGCCCGGCGCCCGGATGGACCAGGGAGGCATAACCAGGTGTTGTTAGACATTGGATTAGTGCTCCTGGGCTTCGCGCTCAGCGGCGTGGTTTTCTACTTCGCGATGCAATCGCGGCGGCAGGTCGAAGCCGTCGACGCGCAAGCGGCCGCGGGCGAAGTCCAGCGAATCGTCGAAGAGGCAAAAACCAGAAGTGAACTTCTGATCAGGGAGGCGGAACTCAAAGGCAAGGATCTGATGGTCGGCGCGCGCGCTGACGCCGAGCGCGAATTGCGCGAACGGCGGCGAGAACTGGCCGCCCTCGAAAGCAAACTGCAGACGCGTGAGGAGACCTTCGAAAAGCGCCAGGAGGCCTTCGAACGGCGTGAGGTCGAACTCAATCGCCACGACCAGACCGTGCGCAATCGCGAAAAGGCGATCGGCGACAAGGAGGCGGAACATCAGGCGCTCATCGACGAGGCTCGCAGCCGCCTGGAAGCGGTCGCCGGGCTCACCCGCGAGGAGGCCAAGCGCACCCTGATCGAAGAGATGGTCGGGCAGGCGCGGCAGGAGTCGGCGCGCCATATCCGCATCGTCGAAGAGGAGGCCCGCGAGGAGGCCGACCGGCGCGCCAAGCGCATCATTTCGATCGCGATCGAACGGCTGGCCGGCGAGTTCGTCGCCGAACGCACCGTCTCCGTGATCGCGCTGCCCACCGACGAGATGAAGGGACGCATCATCGGGCGCGAGGGCCGCAACATCCGCGCGATCGAGGCCGCCACCGGCGTCGATATCATCATCGATGACACCCCCGAGGCGGTCGTCATCTCGTGCCACAATCCGATTCGGCGCGAGATCGCGCGGGTCGCCCTGGAACGATTGATCTCGGACGGGCGCATCCATCCGGGACGCATCGAGGAGGTCGTGCGCAAGGCCGAGCAGGACGTCGAGGAATCGATCAAGGAAGCCGGCCAGCGCGCGCTCATCGAAGTCGGCGTCCACGGCGTCCATCCCGAACTGACCAAGCTGCTCGGCATGCTGAAGTACCGCTACTCATATGCACAGAACGTCCTGATGCATTCGATTGAAGCCGCATTCATCTGCGGTGCGATGGCCGCGGAACTCGGACTTAACGAGAAGCAGGCGCGCCGCGCGGCACTGCTCCACGACATCGGCAAGGCCCTCACCCACGAGGTCGAGGGCTCGCACGCGCTCATCGGCGGCGAACTCGCGCGCAAGTACGGCGAGTCAGCAAAAATTGTCAACGCGATCGCGGCGCATCACGAGGAAGTCAAGGCCGAGACTATCCTCGCGCCGCTGGTCGACGCCGCCGACGCTCTGTCGGGCGCCAGGCCGGGCGCGCGCCGCGAAGTGCTCGAGAGCTACGTCAAACGGCTCGAGGACCTCGAGACCATCGCGAAGTCTTTCAAGGGCGTCGATAAATGTTTTGCGGTGCAGGCCGGACGCGAGATGCGCGTGATCGTCGAGCCCACCCAGGTCTCCGACGAGGACGCCACCATGCTCGCACGCGACGTCGCGCGCAAAATTGAAACCGACATGACCTACCCCGGACAGATTCGGGTGACGGTCATTCGCGAGACTCGCGCTACCGAACTGGCGAAGTAGGCGATCGACTTCATTCACGGGCGCGGTGTGCAATCCGAGCGCACGCCGCGCCCGTTCCGTTTCCGCAGGGTGCACTAAGGGCGGAGGCCGACAAGACTGAAATGCTTCCCCGCAAACAGCGGGCAAAGATGTTTCACGTGAAACATCTTCGCCATCCGTTCGCAGTGAAACCTCAATCAGAGGCCAAATTCATCGCGCAAAAAAAGGCGGAGCGTTGCCGCCCCGCCCTGAAACCTGACTTTTCTTCCCGCCTACACGATCGAATCGGCGGCGCCGGATTGTGCCGGCATCGCTTGTGTAGCCGACGTTCCGGCCCCGTTGAGCGCCTCGCAGGCGTACTGCAGCCATCTCGCGCTCGAAAGCTCGTCCTGAACATAGAGCTTGAACAGCTCTTTGCTCTCGAGATCGTCCTTGATGTTCTCAACCAGGTCCGTAACCGGTTTGAAAAACGCGTCGATATCGGGTGCCAGAGAATTAAGGTAAAGCAGTTTTTGATTATCGGTAACGTTCGCGTCACCGAGGTATTCCGTGATCTTGCGGCTGGCCTCTGTCACCGTCGCCTTGCAGTCCACGCCAAGGTCGCGCATGCGGCGCTCGAAGATTCGCGCATGATAGCCTTCCCGTTCCGCTATCATCCTGATTCCGCTGCGGATGCAATCGGTGGTGCAGAGCTTCGACCATGCCGCAAAAGCTGCCTCGCCGTTCGCCTCGCCGGCGCGGAAACGATCGAGCATCGCCTCCACCGCCAGACGCTCGCTGCTGAAGGTCTTGCCCATCGCCTGAAATGCGCGCGCGCCGGCGCCGTTCCCATTCCCGTGCTCCATCGCGCCCATTTCGCATTCGAAAGTCTGTTCAGTGATAATGCCGGCGCGGTAGGCGCGCAAAAGCTGCTTGAATTCGAAATCACGATTCATTTTAATCGATCCTCCCCGGAACTATTTGGCCGAACTATACAGCTACTGTGACGTACGGGATCTGTCAAACAGGATATGAAGCCTGTCTGAGGAGCGAATTTTGCCTTTGCCAAGCCCTTGGTGTTAGTACCGGATAGCGGCGTATAGGATGATGGAATCTCCCGGTCAGGATCAAATATGAAGTTGTTCGTGAGAAGTGATAACGGAGAGCGGCGATGATCGCGCAAGGTCTGAAGGTTGGAATTGTCGGCGGCTCGATCGCCGGATGCACGGTCGCCGTCGAACTGATGCGTCGCGGATGCGACGTGACTCTGTTCGAGCGCACCGGCGACGAGTTGAAAGATCGGGGCGCCGGAATCGGCACCCCTATGACCGTATTCGAATCTCTCGTGCGCCGCGATCTTATCGATTCCGACACGCCCTACTTTGCCGGCCGCGCGTTCACGCGGCGCTGGCGCACGCCCGAGCAGGAACGTTACGGGTACTTGGCCTGGGACCAGTCGGCAGATCTGGCTTTACTCAACTGGGGCGTTCTGTATCGGAATTTGCGCAAGCGCGTGCCCGATCGCATCTACCGCACGGAGCATCGAGTCATAGGTTTACAGGTTCTCGAGCACGACCGGGTCGGCGTCGAATTAGCCGACGGCACCATCCCCGATTTTGATTTGGTGGTCTGCGCCGACGGGTACACTTCGCTTGGGCGTCGGACACTCTTTCCCGAGGTCGGTATCGAATATGCCGGGTATGTGCTCTGGCGGGGAGTTCTGCACGAAAAGGAAATGGACGAGACCCAGCCGCTGCAAAGCGGAGTACATTCTCCGGGCTATCCGGGCGGACACGGTATTTTCTACTTCGTGCCCGGACCCGACGGGTCAGTGGCGCCCGGCACGCGGGTAGTCAATTGGGGCATGTACGTTCCGGTGGCCGAAACCTCACTTGGCGAATTCCTTACGGATAAGCAGGGCAAGGTGCACGAAGGGTCGCTGCCGCCCGGTGGGATGCAACCCGCCACCGAGTCCGAATTAAAGCGTAAGGCCGAAGAGCGATTACCCAGTTACTATAACGATATCGTCGAGCGGAGCCGGAATACCTTCGCCTATGCAATTTATGATTGCCACGTGCCGGCGTATCGCAAAGGACGTATCTGTCTCGCGGGCGACGCGGGCGCCTTCGCACGGCCACATACTGCCGCGGGCGCGCTCAAGAGCATCAACGATGCGATCGCACTCGGCGAAGCGATTCAAGCGCAAGATTCGCTGGACCAGGCCCTGAACGTGTGGAACGCCGCCCGCACCGAGACCAACAATAAGCTGGTCACCTACGGCAATCAGTTGGGCCGCGCGCTCGTCAAAGAGATTCCGGACTGGTCGAAGATGGATGCGGCCGAGATGCAGAAGTGGTTTTTATCAATCGTCGAAGTGCCGGCGACGATGCGTGATCAATATCGCACAGACGTGCAACCGCCCCGTTGAATTACCGGTTCGCGCGCAGCGGTCCGTATCCGCACTGAAGGATAGTCAGTTACAAACCTGGTCGGGCTCAGTTGAAGTGAGGCAGGATAGCCTTGCCGTATAGTTCGATCTGCGCCATTACCTGGTCCGGCGGGCACGCGGGGCGCAGCACGAACTTGACGCATCCGGCCTCGACAAAGCGCTTGAGTTTCTCGACGCATTCGGCCGCCGGGCCGACGATGCTGCGTGCGGCGATATCCTCGGGCGGCATCGGCAGTCCGCGCAGCGACGGCGCAACCGTGCGCCACGCCGCGTCGCGGTCCTCGTCGATGTGCGTGAGGAGTAATACCCCGGACTCGCGCGGATTCATCGGGCGGCCGGCCTGCTCGCCGAAGGCCATCAGCTTCGCCATATCGCGACTGAATTCCTCGGGACTCGTGAGCGCGGGGAACCATCCGTCGCCGAGGCGGACCACGCGCTTGAGAATGGCGTCGCTCTTGCCGCCGATCCAGATATCGAGCGCGCCCTTGCGCGGCTTCGGCTCAATAGTCACATCGTCGAACTGATAGAACTGACCATGATGAGTGACGTGAGACTCAGTCCATAGCCGGCGCAGAATAGTAATTCCCTCATCGAGCCTTTTACCGCGCTCCTCGGACGGCACGCCGCTGGCTGCGAGGTCGCGGAGATCGCTGCCGCTGCCGACCGCCATGATCATCCGGCCGCCCGAGAGATAATCGAGCGTCGCGTAGGTCTTGGCGACGTGCACGGGATGACGCGCAGGCAGGGTGAGCACGCTCGGCCCCATCTTGAGGCGCCGGGTGCGCCCGGCGATCATCGCGAAGAGACAGGTGATATCGAGCGTCGGATTGCGCGTTACGATGTGATCGGAGAGCCAGAGCGAATCCAGGCCGACGGCCTCGGAAGCTTCCGCATACTCGCACAGCAAGTCCGGCGCGGGCAGTCCATGGCGCCATTGGCCGAAGCCGATACCGATTTTAACTCCGCTCATGAGGCTTATCTCCGGGGTGCAAATTTTATTCGCGGGCGGCGCGGGGCGACGCAGTGGTCAGCTTCCGAAGAACGCGAGCAGCCTCTCGCAGAGCGCATCAGGCGCCTCCTCCGGAATGAAGTGACCGCAATCCAGTGGCTCGCCGCGCAAGTCATCGGCCCATTGCTGCCAGACCTCGACCATCTTGCCGATGCGATGCGGGCGACCGGGCGCTCCCCACAAGACCAGCAGGGGCGCGGCGATTTTGCGGCCTGCAGTGCGGTCGGCGGCATCGAACTCGCAATCGCATTCGATGCCCGCGCGATAATCTTCGCAAGTGGCGTGAACCACCGCCGGATCGCGAAACGCCTCGCGATACGCAGCCATTGCTTCCGCGGTGAAGGCGCCCGGCGTGCCACACCAGCTATTCAGCGTGTGGTCGAGGTAATAGTCAGGATCGCTATCGATCAACTTTTCCGGAAAGGGGGCGGGCTGCGTGAGAAAAAACCAGTGGTAGGCACGGCGCGCGGCGTGCCGATCCATCCGTTCGAATTGCTCGAGCGTCGGCAGGATATCGAGCACTGCGACGCGGCGCACGCGTTGCGGATGGTCGAGCGCGAGGCGATAGGTGACGCGCCCGCCGCGATCATGCCCGGCAATGTCGAAGCGATCGAAGCCCAGGTTGGTCATCACTTCGGCCATGTCGAGCGCCATCGCGCGCTTGGAATACGGGAGATGTTGCGCGTCGGTCGGCGGCTTGCTGCTCGCGCCGTATCCGCGCAGGTCGGGAATCACGAGGGTGAAACGCTCGGCCAGCCGCGCTGCGACTTTATGCCAGATCGCGTGCGTCTGCGGATAGCCGTGGAGCAGCAGCAACGGCGCGCCGCGGCCGCCCTGCACCAGCGCGATCTCGGCGCCCGAGGTCGTTATGCGCTTGCGCGCGAATCCTTCGAACATGGTTCAACTCCCGCAGACACGATAGTACGTTGAGTAAAATCGCGCGGGCGGGAAACTGCAAGCGGAATTGCGCTATCGGGAGCGGCTGGCAGAGGAAAAGGCCTTGAAACCTTTGAAAGGTTTCAAACTTCCCACGATGAACGGGATTATAGGGTCTTGCGTGTGATACCGTCGAGACCTTTCGCGGACGCGTAAGCGGGAGCTTAGTGGCACCAAGGATCGCAGCCGGATGTCACCCTGAACGAAGTGAATGGGTCCCGACGCTGAGTTTTTCGGGATTCTTCGCGAGGCTCGGAATGACAGCGGCGGGCACCCCGCCTGAGCGAAGACCTAACCCCGGGCCCCTTCCCTAGAAAAGAAGCGGAGAAGGCGCGCGTTTCAGCGATTAGTCAAATGGGAAGTCTGAAACCTTGTGAGGTTTCAGTGAAACTATAGTTTTGAGTTCTTCAACAATATTTTGAAAGTCCAAATCTTTACAGACTCTCGGCGTGGCGGCGCAGTCGCGGGAAAAGAACGCATCGCGAAATTCCTGGCGCGTGCCGGAGTGGCCTCGCGCCGCGATTCCGAACGACTGATCGAAGCCGGGCGCGTAACGCTCAACGGCGCGATCGTCGCGCATCCGGCGACGCTGGTCAGCGCAGCAGACGCCTTGGCGGTCGATGGCAAGCCGATAGCGGCGCCGCAGCAGACGAGACTTTGGCGCTATCACAAACCGGCGGGACTTGTGACTACAGCACGCGATCCGGAAGGACGTCCGACAGTCTTCTCCGTCTTGCCGAAAACGCTGCCCCGGGTGATTTCGGTTGGACGCCTCGACGTCAACACCGAGGGACTATTGCTTCTGACTAATGACGGCGGATTGGCGCGCTATCTCGAACATCCGGCGCAAGGAGTTTCGCGCACCTACCGGATCCGCGCGCATGGCGTTGCGACGCCAGCAGCGCTTGCCCACCTTGCGAAGGGCGTCACCCTCGAAGGCATCACCTATCGTCCGGTGGCGACCACGCTCGATCGCCGCCAAGGCAGCAATAGCTGGCTGACGATGACGCTGAGCGAGGGCAAGAACCGCGAAATCAAGCGACTGCTCGAAGAGATCGGGCTACAGGTAACGCGGTTGATCCGGATCGGCTATGGGCCCTTCGTGCTCGGCAAGCTGGAGCCAAATACGGTCGATGAAGTACCTGCTCGATCGCTCCCGAAGCTGCTGCCCGGCTATTTCTCGTGAAGCGGTCCGGCGCGGCATCTATTTATACATTAGCTATTGCGCGTGGCTGATTACGCATTGCGAATAGTCAGACCGCCGTCCACCGGAATCACCGCACCCGTGATGTAGGACGCCGCCGGCAGGCACAGGCTGAAGGTGATGTGCGCGACCTCTTCGGGGTAGCCATAACGCTTCAACGCCGTCCGCCGTTTAGCGAAAATTTCCTTGTGCTCCTCCGAAATCGAATCAGTCAGTCCGGTGCGGATTGGGCCCGGGCAGATACAGTTCACCGTAATCCCCTCGGGTCCGAGATCGACGGCGAGTGCGCGGGTCAGGCCGATGACGCCGGTTTTTGCCGCCACGTAGGGGCTGTCTCCCGGGGTCGCGCCGAGGCCCTCGGTCGAAGCGATGTTGACGATGCGGGCCGCGTCGGATTTCCGCAGATGCGGCAATGCGGCGCGAACCAGGCGTTGCTGCGCGGTCAGCATTCCGGTCAGCGCCTTGTCCCAGATCTCATCGAAGCCAGCTTGATCCAATTTGCGAAAGGCCATGAAGCCGGCGTTGTTAATGACTATATCGAGGCGGCCGAATCGATTAGCCACTTCCGCGACGACGCGCTTGATTCCTTCCGCGTCGAATACATCGAGGCGCCAGCCCTCCACCGTCCCGCCAGCGGCCTTGATCTCGTCAACCACCTGCCGCAAACCCGCCTCGTTGATGTCGGTCGCGGCGACCGACGCGCCTTCCTGCGCGAACAGGTGCGCGGTCGCGCGGCCCATGCCGCTGGCGGCGCCGGTGACCAATACCGCACGGTCCTTCACGGACCGGCTGAGTTTTTTATATGGTTCCATCTGCGTTCTCCTGCCATCTGCATTCTAATGGTCGATAAGCGCGGTTGGGCGCGCCGAGCTGCACCGCACCTATAGCCTGCCTTCAGCCCTCATCGCCACCGAATCAGGCGCCTTTGGTACTGGCGGGAAGACCAGCCTTGAGCGATTGAATTAGATTGTCTTTCCCGGTTTTGGTGGTGTAGTTAATGTTGAATATCCTGGCGCACGGGCTTGCACCTCGCGTGGAATGTTTCGTGCCGTCCTTACCATCGAGGAGGGAACTCTAAATGGCCGATTATGACATTCACATCAAGGGTGGCACCGTCGTTGACGGGACGCGCGCACCGCGTTACCACGGCGACATCTGGATACGCGACGGCAA
>Ga0187864_10000313_pt1 | contig 54519 bp, 37 predicted proteins | sample June2016WEW_11_4_FD_132985 | JGI IMG/M metagenome (GOLD analysis project Ga0187864, IMG submission 132985) | Peatland microbial communities from SPRUCE experiment site at the Marcell Experimental Forest, Minnesota, USA - June2016WEW_11_40 | ecosystem: Environmental > Terrestrial > Soil >...
CTCGGTGATGGGCAGGCCGGCGCCGATGGCCGCCATCATGGCCTGCTCGACCAGGAACACTTCGCTGGCCCGGGCGCGCATGGCGGAGTCCTGCACGGCGCGTTTTTCCACCTGGGTGATCTCCGAAGGCACGCCGATGACAATCCGGGGATGCACGAACATCTTGCGATTGTGCGCCTTCTGGATGAAATAGTTCAGCATCTTCTCAGTAACTTTGAAGTCCGCGATGACGCCGTCTTTCAGAGGGCGGATGGCAACGATGTTTCCGGGCGTGCGTCCCAGCATGTCCTTGGCTTCGCGACCCACTGCCTCGATATCGCCGCTGATCTTGTTAAGAGCGACGATCGAGGGTTCGTTAACCACGATGCCCTTGCCACGCGCGAAGACCAGAGTGTTGGCGGTGCCAAGGTCAATCGCAAGATCGGAGGAGAACACGCTGAACAAGGAACGTACATTCATAGATCAGTCTCAGACCACTTCCTTAGTATCGGCATTAACCCATCGAAGCTAAGGAGTTATCAAATGAAGAACAAGACACAAAAGTACTACACTGCGGGCGGAGAGCGCCGCCCTCTGTTTCCGGACTCCGCGACTCTCGACTCAAGATCGCGCTCACCTCGCTGGCCGGACGATACTTATGGCAGGGTCCCGCAGAAGCCCGCCCCAACAGAGAGAGTGCGATTCCGCAGACGCGGTGTCGCCACAAGTCATTTTTGAACAACTTGCCGGGTCAACACGGGGCGACAAAATTGCCCGTCCCGCCCTTTCCGAACACCGCTGCCGCCACCACGTTGGAGGGCGAAGTGCCTTACCTTGCGTGGTTTCGCGGTTGCAGGAATACAGCCTGCTTATTCTTGTCCAAACCTGACATAGGGTCAAGGGAATTCAAGGGAAATCTCGTGCGCGCGGCGCTGCAGCGCCAAGTCGAGCCGGGAGGCACAGCGTGCCTGGGGGCGGGACAAGGCCAAAATGTCCTAGCAGGACGCCAGGGGCGCGTCCATCCCGCCGGCCCGCGTTGTAGGCATACGGGCGTCTGACGGGAAACGGCACCGATGATGAGGCACCGGCTCAATTTCCCGTGGCCGGGCATTCCTTCGCTGCGCTCAGGACAAGCTCTGCCCGTGTACCCTCGCGGTCGAGATGGCCGTGGCACCTCAAAGTGCGTCACTACTGATTATAACCACAGGTTGCCGGGATCGAGTGCTCTCCACTATAATAGGGAAGTTTAAGCTGCGCACGAGGAGCTTTCATGTTTAGATTCTTGAAGAAAAACAAAGAAGCAGTGAAGAAATACCTGCTGATATTCTTTTTGAGCATTGTGTCCATTGGCATGGTGATCACGTTGGCGCCGATTCCCACGGGCGATACCAGTCGCACGGAGACAAACGTCTTGGCGTCCATGAACGGATTCAACATCACCACGACGGACTTGCAGAAGACGATTCAAAGCCGGTTTCGAAATTCCCCGCAGGTCGACCAGGCGAAGATCATCCCTGCTATCGCCGGTAGACTTCTGGACACATTGATCCTGCAGCGGGCGGTGATTGTTCAGGCCAGGAAGATGGGCATTGAAGTGTCTGACAAAGAGCTTGGAGAAGCCCTCCAATCCTTCCCCTGGCTAACGCAGGACGGGGCGTTCATTGGCATAAGCCGTTACCAGGACGCGGTCCTGCAGCAGACGGGCATGTCGGTGGTGGATTTTGAAGCAGAACTGCGCAGCAGGCTCCTGGAAGACAAAATCCGCAGCGTGGTGACGGATGGAGCCCAGGTCTCTGCCCCGGAAGTGCGTGAGGAATTCCAGCGCCGCAACGCGAGGGCAAAGGTTGAATATGTCCTGTTCGATCCAAGCCAATATGTCAAGGCCGTTGAGGTCACGCCGCAAGCCTTGGACGCCTACTTCAAGAAGGACCCGCAAAGATATAAGGTTCCGGAGGAGCGGAAAGTCCGCTACGTCGTGATCAGTCCCGACGACGTGCGCGGGCGTGTTAAGGTGACGGATGAGGAAGCTCGCCAGTACTACACCCAACACCTTTCCGATTACAGAATCCCCGACCGGGTAAAAGTGGCTCACATTCTCTTCAAGACGACAGGCAAAAACCCCACGGAAATTGCGGATATTCAAAAGAAAGCTGAGGACGTCCTCAAGCAGATCAAAGGTGGAGCTGATTTTGGAGAGTTGGCGAAGAAGGACTCCGACGACGGCTCAGCCTCGAAGGGCGGCGAGTTGGGCTGGGTGGTGCGGGGACAAACCGTGAAGGAATTTGAGGACAATGCGTTCGCGATGAAGCCCGGAGAGGTGAGCGGCCTCGTCAAGACGGTTTACGGAATCCACATCATCAAGCTGGAGGATAAACAGACCGCGCACCTCCAGACTTTTGACGAGGTGAAAGGCACCATCATCGCCGACCTCGAAAAACAGCGAATCGCCGATGCCCAGGAAAAGTTGGCGAATGATTTGGTCTCCGAACTCAAGTCCAAGCCTGGCGAATTTGAAGGGCTGGCGCGAAAAGCAGGGCTGCAGCCCCAGACTTCCCCGCTCTTCCATTTTGGTCAGGCCGTTGCCGACCTAGGCAGCGGCGACTCGTTTGAAAACCTGGCCTTCCAACTTCACAAGGGCGAAGTCGGGACACCGATCAGTGTTCCTAAGGGACAGGCGGTTATCGAAATGGCCGACATCGTTCCGGAGCATGTACCGACTTTGGACGAAGTGCGCGCCCGCGTCGAAGAAGACTACCGCGCACAGCAATCCAGGGTGCTTGCCGCGGAAAAAGCCGAGCAGTTTGCCGCCCAGGTGAAGACCGGCGATTTTGCTAAGGTCGCGAAGGCGGACGGCCTGACGGTGAAGGAGAGCAACGACTTCACACAGCAGGATAATATCGAGGGCGTAGGTTCGGGCTCGCAGCTTCCCACAGCCTTTACGCTGAATGCAGGCGAGACCAGCGGAGTCGTGCCCGTGGGCGGGAGAAGCCTGGTGTTCAAGCTTGTTGCCCATACCGCGCCCGATGAAGCTGACTTCGCCAAGCAGCGCGATCAAATTACGGAAGAACTCCTCGACCGCAAGCGGAACCTGAGCTTTGAATTGTACGAACAGAACCTTAAGGCCCAGCTCGTCCGAACCGGGGATTTGAAGCTGAATAATGCTGCCCTCCAGCAGTTCATTGCGTTGTATAAGAACCAGTAAGGCAGTGGCCAGTGCTTAGTGGCTAGTTGCTAGTCGCTCAGGCTCACACGAGTGCTTGCCTCCGCATGTTCTACGGCTGAAGAACACCAACCCGCAAGCCCCAGCTACCAGCCGTCAATATCCACCAGTCGCCGGCCAGCGCTAGCCACTAAGCACTAGCCGCTCGGCACGGCTTTTTCCCCTTGCGCTTCGACAGGAGTCGAGATACCATCTTCCTGTAGAAGCAACAGGGGGAATTCCATGGCGAATAATCGGATCGCTCTGCCGCAAGGCACGCTCGATCTGTTGATCCTCAAGACCGTGGCGCTCGAACCCCAGCACGGCTGGGCCATCTCCGAGCGCATTCAGCAGATATCCAGTGACGTACTCCAGGTTCAGCAAGGCTCGCTCTATCCGGCTCTGCACCGGCTGGAGCGGCGCGGATGGATCAGGGCGAAGTGGGGCGCATCGGACAATAACCGGCGCGCCAAATACTACGAATTGACGAAGCATGGGCGAAGGCAGCTCGAAGCCGAAGAGAGCGCCTGGCGGAAACTCACCGCGGCTGTCGGACAAGTGCTGGAAACGGCATAGGCATTGCCGATCCGTGCGCTTCACCCGAGGTAGCGCGGACCGCCGCATTGGCGGTCCGCGGCTTTTCCTTGGGCTCGGAGACGAGCCGCGGACCCCAAAACCGGGGGTCCGCGCTACCCTCGATTGGAGGCATCTGTGCTGAGCGATCTTCTATATCGTTTGCGGGCTCTGTTCCGGCGCGAGAGCGTGGAAACGGAATTGGACGACGAGTTACGCGCGCATCTCGAGCGCCAAGTGGAAAAATACATCCAGTCGGGCCTGCCCATTGGAGAAGCTCAAAGGCGAGCAAGGCTCGAATTCGGCGGCCTGGAACAAGTGAAGGAGGAATGCCGCGACGCGCGGGGCTCGAATTTCCTTGACTCCCTTTCCCAAGACTTGCGCTACGGCTGGCGGATGCTGGTAAAGAATCCGATCTACACGGCCGCAAGTGTGATTGCATTGGCCGTGGGGATTGCAGCAAACACAGTGATCTTCACCGCCTATAACGCCGTGAACCTGCGCCCGATTCAGGCAGTCGACCCGGGCCGCGTGGTGAACATTTTCAAGTCGGAAGTGGGCGATCCCAACGCACGAAGCTTCAGTTATCCCGACTACATTTATCTCCGCGACCATAACACCTCGTTCTCGAGTCTGATCGCCACCGCAGGAACCCCCCTGTCTCTCACCGAAATGTCGGGAACGCCAGGTCTTCCGCGAACTCCGGCGAAGCCTTCGAGCTTGTTTGGCATTCTCTTCTTCCAGCCAGTGTCGGGCGGGGCCGAGTTCACCATGGGGGCCGTGGTCTCCGAGAACTACTTCCCGGCGCTAGGAATCAGCCCTGCATTTGGACGTAGTTTCGAGGACGACGACGCGCGCCGGCAGCAGCCGGTAGGTATGTTGAGCTACGAATTCTGGAAGCGGCGTTTTGACTCCAACCGCCGCCTGGTGGGAACCACCGTGAGGCTCAATGGGAACTCTTTTACGGTCGTGGGAATCACGCCCCGAAAGTTCATGGGCACCTACCCGGACATCCCCAACGTGTGGGTCCCGGTAAGCTCCTTGCCTCTACTGAATCCCCAGAACAATATGCAGCGCGACCCTGACGATGCTTGCTGCCAACTGTTTGGCCGGCTTAAGCCAGGAGTCATACGCGAACAGGCGCAGTCCGAACTTACCGTTCTGGCCGAGCAGTTTCGCAAGACCTTGCCTTTGGGCCACAAGCATTCGAGGCCCGTTTCGGTTACGGTTACGCCGGGCTCTCCTTTCAACTTGGGTGACAGGAACCCGGCAAATTTGATTGCCCTGGTCTTGATGGCCGCCACAGGACTGGTACTGCTCATAGCCTGCGCCAACGTCGCGGGACTGCAATTGGCGAGATCCGCCGTGCAACAAAAGGAAATCGGTGTAAGGCTGGCGATGGGGGCGAGCCGCAGGCGGCTGATCCGGCAGTTACTGACGGAAGCAGCCATGCTTGCCTTTCTCGCGGGCTCGCTCGGATTGCTCTTCGCGTGGTGGACCGCACGCGCTGCGCTCGCCATGGTCTCGACAGCCCTGCCGCCGGTGTGGGGAACGATCGCTCTCGAAGTTGATCCCGACATTCACGTCTTCGCCTTCACGCTCGTAGTGTGCCTCGCGGCCGGCATTCTTTTTGGGCTTGCGCCTGCGCTCGAAGCCTCAAAACCAAATCTAACGGCGGTTCTGAAGGAAGAAGGCGTCGCCTTTGGCCTGAAGTTGGCGAAATCCCGGCTGCGCGACTTCCTGATTGCCACACAGATGGCCGTTTCATTGGCTCTTCTCATTGCCGCAGGGTTGCTGGCGCGCGGCTCATTTCGAGCTGTGAAAATCAATCCCGGATTCGAGACCAAGAAAGTACTCGGCATCGACGTCGAAATACCGTCCGGGATGGGATACGATGCGCGCCGGGAGGGGTTGATAATGAGTGAGCTCGCGGAGCGCTTCAGCAGAGTTTCCGGTGTACGGTCCGTGGCGAGGGGGCGAGTCCCACTAGGCGGGGATATTCGCAGTGCTGCTGTGGCGCTCGCCTCCTCCGGTGCGAAGCCGGGCAAAACAGCGCCAGTCCTGACCTACTGTTATGTTTCCCCGAATTATTTCGATGCGCTGGATATTCCAATTGACCGCGGAAGAAGCTTCACAGAGGACGAAGCGCGCTCGGGCGCCCCGGTAACGCTTGTAAGCGAGGCAACGGCGCAGAGGTTGTGGCCGCGCCAGAACCCGCGTGGCAAGCTCGTCACACTGGATGCAACCGAACAATTTCACTGGCCCGACGAGCCTTTTCCCTCGGGACAGTCCATTCAGGTGATTGGCGTTACACGTAATCTCTCCAGCAATTGGCTGGGCAAGCTCGATGACGGCTATTTCTATCTGCCCTTGGCGCCCGCTCAAAGGTACGACACGATGTTGATCAGGGCCGAGAGCAACCCTGAAGCGTTGATTCCAGCCCTGGGTAACCAAGCGAACGATGTCGATCCTAACATTATCGTGTACGCGGAGACGGTTGATGGCCTGATGACGAACAATCCGCCGTTCGTCTTTTCACGAATTGCCGCAGTGCTCTCCATGGTGATCGGCCTGCTGGGTCTGATCCTTGCTTCGGTCGGCATCTACGGCATGGTGAGCTTTGTAGTCGTGCAACGCACGCATGAGGTCGGCGTGCGAATGGCCCTGGGTGCGCGACGCCGCGACGTCTTGATTCTGCTGCTTCGCCAGAGTATGAAGCCGGTTGCTGTAGGGATGTTGATCGGTTTCACCGCGGCGGCAGCGACCTCTCGATTGCTTTCGTCGCTCCTCTTCGGCATCAGTCCGATTGATCCTCTGGCGTTCCTGGGGGTATCGGCGATACTCGCCTCGGTCGCGTTATTGGCGAGCTACATTCCCGCACGACGCGCCACCGGAGTGGATCCGATGACGTCATTGCGACACGAATGATTGACGGTTGAGCCGGGTAGCGCGGACCCCCGGTTTTGGGGTCCGCGGCTTTTCCTTGACCCCGGAGACAAGCTGCGGACTCCAAAACCGGGGGTCCGCGCTACCCTCGATTGGAGGCACCCGTGCTGAGCGATCTTCTGTTTCGTTTGCGAGCGTTGTTTCGGCGCAAGAGCGTGGAAACAGAACTGGACGAAGAGTTGCGCGCCCACTTCGAACACCACGTGGAAAAGTACGTCCAATCGGGCCTGGCCGTCGAAGAAGCGAGGCGGCGAGCCAGATTGGAATTCGGCGGGCTCGATCAAGTTAAGGAGGAGTGTCGTGACGCCCGCGGCGTGAACCTGATCGAGACAACACTTCAGGATATTCGCTATGGCTTGCGCAAGTTGGCCGGAAGCCCCGGGTTCACTGCTGTGGCGGTAGCGACGCTCGCCCTCGGCATCGGCGCCAACACGCTGATCTTCAGCGTGGTCAACGCGGCTATTCTCCATCCCTTGCCTTTCCGAGACGCCGGCCGGCTGGTGACACAGTGGGCCACCAGCCCGACCGTTGGTTACTCAGGGCCCGGCTCGCTCACCGATAAGGACTACATGGAGTGGCGGGATCAGAATCGCGTTTTTAGTGACATTGCCGCCTTTCGGGGACAGCCCACGAACCTTACCGGCGTGGGTGAGCCCGTTCGGCTTATCGGCGCGACCATCACCGCAAGCCTGCTGCACGTGCTCGAGGTCAACCCCGCCCTGGGACGCGCGTTTGCCCCTGAAGAGGAAGCGGCCGGACACAACCGTGTGGTGTTGCTCGCTGACCGGTTGTGGCGCAGCCGCTTTGGGTCTGACCCGGCGGTCTTGGGCAAAGCGATCAAGCTGGACGGAGAGTTCTACTCCGTAATCGGCGTCATGCCGGAGGGCTTTGGCTTCCCCAATGAGGCCGACGTTTGGACTCCTCTCACGCTCAAGAGCGAAGAGCATAACGCCACCTTGCAGATCGTCGCGCGGCTCAAGCCTGGCGTGTCGCTCGAGCGGGCGCGCAATGATGCGGCTGTACTCGGGAAACGCCGCCCCGCCCAGCCGGGCGACTGGGAGTGGCACACCACGCTGGTCCTGCTGACGCAGGCAGCGGCTGCCGAGGTTCGCACTCCGCTCTTGGTTTTGTTCGCTGCTGTGGGCCTGGTGCTGCTCATCGCCTGCGCCAATGTCGCCAACCTGTTTCTGGCCCGCGCCACGACTCGCCAGGGTGAACTCTCCGTGCGCAAAGCGCTGGGCGCAAGCCGAAGCCGTTTGGTTCGGCAGATGCTGACTGAAAGCGTAATGATGGCAGTTCTGGGCGGAAGCCTGGGGTTGCTCATGGCCGCTCTGGGCCAGAGTTTCGTGGCCAAGTCTGCGTCCCTGCTTCCCCGCAACCTGGCGTCGCCCAGCGCTGCCGCCCACATCGCCTCGGCCGGGATCGATTTTTGGGTGCTGGCCTTCACACTCGCGGTCTCACTGTTCACCACAATCCTGTTCGGGCTCGCGCCTACCCTCTGGGCCACGCGAGCTGAAATGAACTCGAGCTTGAAGGGAGAGAGCCGGCGTTCAACCGCAGGCAGGACGCAGGGTTACATGCGAGACGGCATCGTGGTCGCCGAGGTCGCCTTGGCGGTGGTTTTGCTGGTGAGCGCGGGATTATTGATCCGCAGTTTTCTGCATTTGATGACCGTCGATCGGGGGTTCGACCCCGAAAATGTGCTGACCCTGAATATCAGCCTGCCTGACAGTCGTTACCAAACCGCCCGCCCGATGATCGAATTTGAAGAACAAGCGCTCGACCGTGTAAGGATGGTGCCGGGAGTGAAGACAGCAGGCGGCGTGTTTGGACTTCCGCTCGGCAATGGCGCCATCGGGGGCGATTTCACAGTCGAGGGGCAGTCGGCGGCGGCCCAAGGGTCGCGGCCATTCATAGCTACGAAGGCAGTGGTGGGCGGTGATTATTTTCGAGCTATCGGCATTCCGCTACTTCGCGGCCGCTACTTCGACGCGCATGATTCGGAGGCTGCTCCGCACGTCATCATTGTCAGTCAAAGTCTGGCGCGGCACTATTGGCCGCTCGATGAGGCAATCGGCAAGCGGCTCAAGCCGGGATTCGAGAACGATGCATGGTGCACGGTCGTGGGGGTCGTGGGGGACACAAAACAATACAGCCTCGGCGAACCGCCCTCGCCTGCGATGTACCTCCCATACGCGCAGGCACCGGCCACGTTTCTGATGCAGGACATCACGATGGTGCTTCGCGCCGGCGCCGATTCGCTCGCACTGGCTTCGGCGGCACGGCGCGCGGTCCAAGCCGTAGATCCCGACCTGCCCGTATTCGATGTCGCCACGATGGACCAGCTTGTCTATCGTTCGGCTTCGGCGCCACGCTTCAATACGGCACTGCTCGGCATTTTTGCGGCGTTGGCTCTGGTTCTGGCCGCGGTGGGAATTTACGGCGTGATGTCCTATGCGGTGGCGCAGCGCACTCACGAAATTGGCGTTCGAGTGGCTCTGGGGGCAGAAGCGAGCGACATCTTACGCCAGGTGGTGAGGCAAGGAATGTTGCCCGCAGTGATTGGGATTGCAACGGGAACAGCGGGTGCGTGGGGCGCGACAAGATTCTTGTCCAGCCTGCTGTTTGGGGTGAGGCCTACTGACCCCATGACCTTTACGCTGGTTCCGATGCTCTTGGCGGCGGTGGGTGTGCTGGCGTGCCTACTGCCCGCCCGGCGAGCAACGAAGGTCGATCCGGTGGTGGCGCTGAGGTACGAATAGTGCAGTGACAAGCTATGAGTGACGAGTGACAGGCCCGTAGCACGCACTATACCGGTTGCTGACAGCTGATAGCTGACGGCTGATAGCTGAATGGAGGTGGCGATGCTCGTCGACCTACTTTTTCGCTTGCGCGCCTTGTTCCGGAGCAAGTCCATGGAAACTGAGTTGGACGAAGAACTGCGCGCCCGCCTCGAACACCAGGTGGAAAAGTACGTCCAGTCGGGCGTGCCAGTTGAAGAAGTGAGACGGCGAGCACGGCTGGAGTTTGGCGGCCTCGATCAGGTGAAAGAGGAGTGTCGCGACGCCCGGGGTGTGAACTTCATCGAAACCCTCATCCGGGATGTGCGTTACGGATTGCGGATGCTGGTGAAGAGCCCCGGCTTCACGGCGGTGGTCGTGGTCTCGCTGGCGCTCGGAATCGGAGCGAACACGGCCATCTTTAGCCTGATCGATGCTGTGATGCTCAAGATGCTGCCGGTGAGGGATCCCGAGCAACTAACGCTGCTCAACTGGGCCGCGCAAGGCTCGCCGGGGGTCATGCCCGCGAACGGGATCATCCACTCACTCACCGGGAACATGGATCAGGATAAGACCGGGCGGTTCACGAGCAGGTCATTCTCTTATCCCACCTTCGAGCAGATCCACGACCGTAACGACGTGTTTTCCAGAGTATTTGCCTTCGCCGATCCGGACCGGGTGAACCTCAACGTGAACGGACAGCCGAGATGGGCCGAAGCCGAGCTTGTCTCCGGTGACTATTTTTCAGGGCTGGGCCTCGCAGCAGTTGCCGGTCGGAGGATCACGGAAGCGGATGACCAGGCGGGGGCCGCGCCGGTAGCGATGATCAGCTACGGTTGCTGGGAGCGGCAGTTCGGGCGCGAAGCTTCCGTAGTGGGAAAAGCGATCGCGATCAATAACGTGCCTTTCACCATCATTGGCGTGACACCACCCGAATTCTTCGGACTGCAACCCGGCCGTTCGCTCGACCTCTGGCTGCCCCTCCATACCCAGCCGCAGGTTGAACCGAGCTGGGCCCAGGGAGGTCATTCGAAGTTCATCGCGAACGACGACTGGTGGGTGGTGATCATGGGGCGGCTGAAGCCTGGGGTCAGCGAGCAGCAGGCGGGGGCGGAGCTGGAAGTAGCATTCCAGCAAAGCATGGCCGCGCAGGAAGAGGCCGCCCGAAAAACGAGCCCTCCTCAAAAACCCTCTGACGACGAAACTCCGGCAGGGGCGCAAGGGCTTCCTCACCTCGAGCTCACGCCGGCAAGCAAGGGACTAGATTACTTGCGCTGGGAGTTTTCGAAGCCTTTGTTCATCCTCATGGCGGTGGTTGGGTTGGTGCTGCTGATTGCTTGCGCTAACGTGGCGAATCTGCTTTTGGCACGCGCTACAGTGCGACAGAAGGAAATCGCGGTGCGTCTCGCCATCGGCGCTGGACGGCGACGGCTCGTCCGCCAGCTACTCACGGAAAGCGTGCTGCTTGCGGCGCTGGGTGGGGTGGTCGGACTTGCCCTCGCTTATTGGGCCACCAGCCTCCTGGTTGCGTTCATGTCGAGCGGACGGGAGCCTGTCGCGCTGAGCGTGCATCCGGACTTGCGTGTTCTAGGCTTCAACGCAGCCGTTTCGCTGTTCACCGGCGTCCTCTTTGGGTTGGCCCCGGCGTTTCGTGGCACTCGTCTGGACTTGACTCCAGCCCTGAAGGAAAGCGCCGGAGGCGGATCGTTGGGGGCACATCGAGGCGCCCGGTCGAGGCTGGGAAAGGCGCTGGTCATCGCCCAGGTGGCGGCTTCGCTATTGCTTCTGGTCGGCGCAGGCCTGTTTGTCCGCACGCTCCAGAATCTTGAGACCCTTAACGTCGGATTTAACCGATACAACATCCTCCTCTTCGGAATCGACCCCACCCAGAACGGCTACAAAGGCGAGAGGCTGGCATCCTTTTACCAGGAATTGCAGCGGCGTCTTGAGGCGCTGCCCGGCGTGCGCTCAGTCAGCGCCTCAAATCACACGCTGATTGGCGGCGGCGTCAGCATTGGCGGCATCTCTATCCAGGGATACGCCGGTAAGCAGCCCGAGACAGGGCGCGGCGCGTCGGCTGGAGTGCATTTCAACAGCGTCGGGCCTGGATTCTTCGAAACCATGGGGATTCCACTCGTGTTGGGTCGCACCATCGGGTCTGAAGACACGCCGGCCGCGCCCAAGGTCGCAGTGATTAACGAATCGCTCGCGCGCAGTTACTTTGCGGATTCCAACCCTATCGGGCGGCGTATTGGCGGCGATGAGAAGACGAGTGGAGACATTGAGATCGTGGGCGTGGTGGGAGACGCGAGATATGCAGATTTGCGCCGGGGAGTCCCACCCACGATTTACTTCCCCTACTTGCAAGGAACGGAGCAGCTAGGACCGATGCACTTCGAGGTCAGGACGGCGGGCGATCCCACAGACATCGTGACGAGCGTCCGCCGGGTTGTGCAATCGCTCGGCCAGAATCTGCCCCTGTTTGAGGTCAAAACCCAAGTGGAGCAAATCGATCAAACCCTGTTCCAAGAGCGTTTGTTTGCGAAGCTTTCGAGTTTCTTTGGCTTGCTGGCTCTGGTGCTCGCTTGCGTGGGCCTCTACGGCATCATGTCCTATGCCGTCGCGGGGAGGACGTACGAAATCGGCATTCGCATGGCGCTGGGCGCCGAGCGGGACAACATTCTCGGAATGGTAATGCGCGAAACGCTAATCATGGTGGCGCTGGGAGTGGCAATAGGGATTCCGGCGGCGCTCGCGGCCACGCGCTTAATCTCCAGCATGTTGTATGACCTCAAGCCCAACGATCCTTTGACCATTACGGTGTCCGCCTCGGTGATGATTGCCGTGGCCGCATTCGCGGGTTACCTCCCGGCGCGGCGAGCTTCGCGCGTCGATCCTATGGTGGCGCTGCGGTACGAGTGATTGTCGATTGCCGATTGGCGGAGCTATCTGCGGTCGCAGTCAGCGAGCGGGTAGCGCGGACGCCCGGTTTTGTGGGTCCGCGGCTCTTATCTGGTGTCGCGGTCAACGGAAACCTCAGCAGCCGCAGACCCCAAAAACGGAAATGCGCGCTAGCGCTACCCGCTGCATTGACTTTTTTGCTCCTACTGATAGTATCGAGTTAATGGCAGCTAACACTGTTGGGCGAAAGCCGCATTCTAGACGCATCGTTGTTGAAATCGATGCCGATAAACTGGAGCGCTTGGCCGCGAGCCTGGGTCTCCTTAGTCCAAGCTTTCTGGACAGCATTTCGCGTTCCGAAGAGGAGATTGCGCTCGGCAAAACCAAGCGCCTCCGCAGCCTGCGCGAACTCCGCCGCCGATGACCGAAATTTTTCTTACCTGCGGACACCATCAGTGGATTTACCGCTACCTTCTGAGAGGCTAATTCTTGTCGTGATCGACGGAGAACTTCAGAGCTGCGGACCGCCAAAACGGGAGGTCCGTGCTACCATCAGGAACGCAACTTTCGCCCCTCATTTCGCGTAAGGATTAATGGAGGCATTCCGATGCAGAAGGCTGTGCCGCGCCCGTTTCTCCTTAGCGACCTGGCGATTCTTCTTTATCTCTCACTGCTCACGGTTCTGATCCACTTTCTTGCCAACGGCGGCTACGGCTATTTCCGCGATGAGCTTTATTACATGGCGTGCGGCCGGCACCTGGCGTGGGGCTACGTTGACCAGCCACCCTTCGTAGCTCTCATGGCCGTCGTGACGCGCCATCTGCTGGGCAGTTCGCTTTTTGCGTTACGCTTCTTCCCTGCGCTCTGCGGCGGACTGCTTGTTCTGCTCACCGGCCTGATGGCGCGCGAGATGGGAGGCGGGCGATACGCACAGGTTCTCACGGCTGTTGCCGTGATGGTGGCGCCGGTTTATCTTGCCATCGACAATTATTTCTCCATGAACTGTTTCGACCAGGTCTTCTGGGCGCTGGCAGGCTACGTCGTCATCCGAATCCTCAAGCAAGATAATCCCAAGCTTTGGCTGTTGTTTGGCCTGGTGGCCGGCGTGGGCCTTATGAACAAGTACTCGATGGGATTTCTGGGACTAGGCGTGGTTGTGGGACTTGTGTTGACGCCGGCGCGCCGGCAACTCCTCAGCAAGTGGCTGTGGCTAGGAGGAGTGATCGCCTTCCTCATCTTTCTTCCGCACATTCTCTGGGAGATTCACTACGGTTTTCCCTCGCTTGAGTTCATTCACAATGCGACCACGTTCAAGAATCTCCCGCAAACTCCTTTACAGTTCATGACCGCCAGCGCCCTGGGGATAGGTCTATTCTCTCTTCCGATTTGGCTTGCAGGCTTGGGTTTCTTCTTTCTGGGCAGGGAGGGAAAGCAGCACCGTTTGTTCGGCTGGGTGTTCGTCTCCATCCTCGCTCTCTTCCTGGTCACCAAGGCCAAACCCTACTACCTCGCTCCCGCCTTCCTCTTTCCGCTTGCCGGCGGCGCGGTGGCCATTGCGGACTTCGTGCGGCGGCATAACTGGAACTGGCTCCGGCCCGCGAGTATCGTTTTGCTCCTGGCCAGCGGGGTGATGAGCGCTCCTTATGTGCTCCCTGTTTTGCCTGTTGAGTCTTTCATCAAATACCAGGCGTGGATGGGGCTCAAGACGCCGAGAGAAGAAAGGGGAAAAGCGGCAAAACTGCCGCAACAATATGCCGACATGTTTGGCTGGCAGAACATGGCAGCCACCGTCGCCAAGGTTTATAACAGCTTGTCCCCGGAAGAGAAACAGGAGTGCGTGATTGGGGCCGGCAACTACGGCGAGGCCGGGGCCATCGACTTCTTCGGCAAAAAGTACGGCCTCCCTAACGCCATCAGCACCCACAACAGTTATTGGGTCTGGGGGCCGGGAGATAAGCCCGGTGAAGTGTTAATTGCCGTGGGCGGAAACGCGAAGGATTATCAGGCCATGTACGAGGACGTCGAGCAAGCTGCGACGATCACTTGCGAGTACGCCATGCCGTACGAAACCGACTTGCCCGTTTATCTGTGCCGGAGCCCGAAAATGACCTTGCAGCAAGTCTGGCCGCACCTCAAGAATTTCATTTAGCGCGAGACAACCGCAAAGAACTCACCACAGAGGCCACGGAGTTCACAGAGAAAAGACAAATGCATTTGCTCCGTGATCTCTGTGCGCTCTGTGGTGAAGGCGGTTCGGTTGCAGTCACCAGCCCACGGGCTTCCCCTGGTTCTGCTCGTTCAGCCATTGCTCGAGCGGAGCAAAGTAATCGCGAATGGCGCTGGCGTCCATTTGCCGCTGGCCGGTGATGGCCTCAAGGGCATCGGGCCAGGGGCGGCTTAGTCCCATCTCGAGCATCTCGTTCAGGCGCTTGCCGGCTTCCTTGCTTCCGTAAATGGAGCACCGGTGCAGCGGCTCCTTGCACCCCGCCGCGCGCGCCAAGGCGCGATGAAACTGGAATTGCAGAATGTCAGCGAGAAAATAGCGCATGTAAGGAACGTTGGCGGCCACGTGATACTTGGCGCCAGGATCAAAGTCTTCCTCGCTCCGATCGATCCCGGGAGCCACACCCTGGTACTTCAGTTTCAGGTCCCACCAGGTCTGGTTGTACTTCTCGGGAGGGATCTGGCCGGAAAAGACTTTCCACCGCCACTGGTCGATCAGCAGGCCAAAGGGCAGGAAGGCGATCTTTTCCAGCGCTTTATTCAGCAGGAAGCCGATGTCTTTGGAGGGGTCGGGAGCCTTCGCGAGAAGGCCGATTTGAACCAGGTAGGCAGGGGTAACAGAGAGGGCAATGGTATCTCCCACGGCTTCATGGAACCCGTCGTTGGCGCTATCGCGGAAAAGAAATGGCTGGCGATTGTAAGCGCGTTGATAAAAATTGTGGCCGAGCTCGTGATGGATGGTCGCGAAGTATTCGCCGGTTATGTCAATGCACATCTTGACGCGCAGGTCGTCTACAAAATCCACGTCCCACGCGCTGGCGTGGCACACCACGTCACGGTCTTGGGGCTTCACGAAAAGCGACCGTTGCCAGAAAGTCTCAGGCAGGGGCGCAAATCCCAAAGAAGTGAAGAAGAGTTCGCCGTAGCGCACCATTTGCCGGGCGTCGGTGTTACGGCTTTTCAAAATCTCGGTAAGGTCGTAGCCCGGATCGGCATTCTGCGGCGCGACCAGGGGATAGACATTCTCCCACTCCTGGGCCCACAGATTGCCCAACAGATAAGCGGGAATAGGACCGTTGGCCGGAACAATTTGCTCGCCATATTTCTCGCGCAGCTTGCTCCGGACGTAGGCGTGCAAGGCCACATAGAGCGGGCGAACCTGCTCCCAAAGCCGATCGAGTTCTTGTGCGAACTCGTCCGGGGGCATGTCGTATTTCGATCGCCACATCGCGCCGTTGTCCTGAAAGCCGAGCTCCCGCGCTCCTTTGTTGGCGAGTTCCACGTATCGCGCGAAATCGTTGCGCATGGGACGGGAAATGGCGTGCCAGCCAACCCAGGCGTCACGCAACTCTTTTGGGTCGCGGCTGTTGGCCATGATGCGGGTTATATCCTCGATATCCAGGCACTTCTCTTTGCCGCCCGGGCACCACTTGCCCATGCCGTACGTGCCTTCCAGCGACGAAACGATCTGTGTCAACTCCGCACTCTCTTTTGCGTCCGACGGCGTCGCCAGAGTCAGCGAAAGCTTCAGCAGTTTCAGTTTGCGTGCCACGTCGTCAGGCAGAGTCAAATGGTCGAAACGCGTCGCCTGCTTGGCTAAGTCCACCGTGGCGTTGATGGCGCGCTCGTCAGCCTCAGCGGCCAGAACCTCTGTGTCCTCGGTGATGTAAGTGGCTTTTACCCAGTCTGCGCGGGCGGCGTCCATGTTGACCTTCAGAAGTTTCGCCTCGGCGTCCTCGATGAATTTCTTCGCTGCCTCCACCTGCGTCTGAGACATCGCCTTCTTCTCTGCTCCTGAGGAAAATAGATTCAAGACAAGAATTGCGCCTGCAACTAATAGAATAACGCAAAGTTCGCGTGAATGAGATGCCATAAGGGACTCCCGTCCGACTTTTATTGATTTGGCTTCACGGCCGGCACCCGCACTCACTGCGCCTTGGCTTCGTCTTCGAAAATTGCGGTGAGGACCATCGAGACGATGCTGACTACCAAAGCACCCCAAAACGCCGCCCAGAAACCGTGCACGTAGAAACCCACCTGGAACCAGTGGACCGCGATGTAAGAAGCCAGCCACAGCGTAATTCCATTGATCACCAGAACGAAAAGACCGAGCGTGAGGATGACCAGCGGGCAGGACAGCAGCTTCAGGAGCGGCCTCACAATCGCGTTGACCAAACCCAGAATAACCGCCATCACCGCGAATAACGCCCAGCTATTCTTCTCGGCATGGATTCCGGGGACCAGCCAGGCAGCCACGAATAACGACAGACTGCTCACGATCCATCGAATCAGCAGTTTCATTGTAGCCTCGTCGCAATCTTCCGGGCAACGACCGTGGCGGCCTGGAAGCTGTTTCCTTCCGTGTGCACGTTCAGGGTCACCACGGTATTTCCTTTCCGAAACATCAGCGTTGAGCCCTTGCGGCCTGCGTACGCTTCGTCACCGATTCCCAGAATCTGCCGGACGGCGCTCTGGCCTTTCGTAGCCGCTTTCATGGCCATTGCCGATATCTGCAGGGCGAATGACCCACCTTGCGGCGTCACTTCAACGGTCAGACTCCTACCCACGGAGGACGTATACTGACAGGTCAAAGCCCCTTTGTTGGTCGACGAAACAGTCGTTCCCAGCGCTTCGCCCACCTCGACATTCGACACTAGAGAACACACCCCGCGGGCGTCCACAGTCGCCCCCGCAGCTTCACCGCCCATTCTTTCGGAGTGGCTCATTTTCGCCCGCGCCAAGGCTTCCTTTCGCGTCCGGTAATCGAAATAGGCGCAGCTCGCAATTGACAGGAGCGTGACCAGAGTCGATATCCCCAATACCCAGGCGATAATATTCAGCACCTTGCGTCTCGAACTGACTTTTAATTCCGCACCTAACACTAAAGCGCCTCCTGGCAGAACCTATGGCGCGGATTGTACTTCGAGAAACAGTTCCGAGTCCAGCCGGAGTGCAGGCGTCCCTAATCCGTCGATAAGTCGCGGGTTCGCTGCAAACGAGTAGGGGCGAGGCGCCGCCTCGCCCCTACGGGTAACACCCTCCGCGTGACGATGATTCTGCTATACTCGGCCTAGCCACAAAACTCATGGAATTAGCAGTTCCGGCGTCTGACAATTCGAGCGCGCCCCCGCAACTCGTCCCCGCCCGAAAGCGGCTGTTCATGGCTTCGCTGCTGTTTGCATTTCTGTTCTCCTCCCTCAGTTGGGAGCAGGCCGCAGGCGGCGCGTTGCTGCTCATCCTTTTTAACACTGTAATCCTGCCTTGGCTCGAAATTGATGCCAGCAAACAACCGGCGTCTGGCCGCGTCGTTGACAAAGCAGGAGGATTGATCTTGTACCCAACCATGGTTCTGGCGCTCATCCTACTTTACCGGCATTACCTGAATGTCGCGGCGGCGGCGTGGGCCATGATGGCGCTGGGCGACGGGATGGCGACTGTGGCCGGGGAGGCGGTGTGCCGTCCGCACACGACGGGAGGGCACGCCGAGATGTGGCGACGAGGACTGGCTGCTGCACTTCCCTGGAACCGGCGCAAAACTCGGGCGGGATTCCTCAGCTTCGTGGTTGCGGGAACCATGGGCGCATACGTCCTCAGCCGCTGGATCGCTTCGGGAATCCCCTCCGGCAAGACCCTGACGGTGTGTGCTGCGTCCGCTCTGCTGTGCGGAGTGATCGAGAGCCTCCCTCTGGCTCTGGATGATAACATCACCGTGCCGCTGATGGCGGGGGCTTTCCTGTTCTGCGCCTTTCTGGTGGAGCGCTCCGCGCTGGACAGCAACTTGCCCTATCTCCGGCGTCGCATCGGATTGGCGATTGCCGTGAATCTGGCGCTGGCACTCCTGGCTTATGCGTTGAAGGCCGCATCGACCTCCGGTGCCATCTGCGGCTTCTGGCTTGGAACCGCCATCTACCTCGGCTACGGGTACAAGAGTTTCATTCTGCTTTTTGCCTTTGTTCTGTTGGGCTCGGCTGCGACGCGTCTGGGCCTGGCGAAGAAGGCGGCACGTGGAGTGGCCGAGCGCAGGTCCGGTGCGCGAAGCTGGCGCGAGGCATTGGCCAACTTACTGGTAGCTGCGTGTTTTGCGATTTTGGTGATAACCACTCACCACGAGCCTGCCTTTTTGATCGCACTGGTCGCCGCGCTGGCAGAGGCGGCTGGCGACACCGTCTCGAGCGAAATCGGCCAGTGGGTTTCGGACCGGGCTTACCTGATTACGACCTTCAAGCCGGTTCGCGCCGGCGAAGACGGCGGAGTTTCCCTTGCAGGGACAGTTGCCGGATTGGCGGTTTCAGCCGCTATCGTGGGATTGGGGCTGGGATTGGGTTTGTGCGGCCCTTACCGGTTTGCCGGTCCGGCCATCGCGTTGGGGGCTGCTGTTGCGGGCAATCTGCTGGACAGTTTTTTGGGCGCCACGCTCGAGCGGCGTGGCCTGGTGACCAATGGGATGGTGAACTTCGCGGGCACGGGCGTTGCAGGGGGCCTGGCACTAGGCTTGGCACTTCACTTGGGGCTTTGAGCCCGTCGCTCGCGCCTGATCGTGAGTGGCGATGCGCCCGCGGCCTTTCACCCTGAGAAAACCAGAACCATCGTCGTCACCCCCGCGCAAGCGGGGGTCCATCGTTGGTCCCTCGTGCCAATGGACTCCCGCTTTCACGGGAATGACGTGCGTTGCTGTGATCATCAAGGGAGCGCAACGAAGGACCACCGCAATCTGTAGGGCACACACCAAGCTAGCGACCTTTCGGTCAGGCACGCTAAACCTGGCACAGGGAGAGCTTTCCGCGGTGGTCCTTCGTTGCGCTCAAGATGAGAGAGTCGCAGGTTGTCTGGGGCGGCCGCTACCAACGGCCGCCCCAGCAGCGGATGTCGGCCTAGCGCCGATAGAAGCCGCGGCCGTAGTAGCCGCGGCCGTAGTAGCCACGGCCATAGAACCCCGGCCCGTACCAGAATGAGAAGCTAGGCCAATACCCGTAAGGGTACGGGTAGTAGTACGGCGCCGGCGCATTGGCAACCGGAGGAGCCGGCCAGCCGTATCCAAGGCAATTCCATCCGGACCCACCGGACCCCGGAAGCGGCGCGCCTTGCGCAGAGGGACCGCCGCCATAGCCTCCCCTATAGCCGCCGTTGTAGCCGCCTGTGTAGCCGCCGGGGCCCACAGTCTGGAAGGCCTGGGGCGCGTGTTCCGTGGAGATCATGAGCGGCGCGGAAAGCCGGAACGTTAACAACGTTTCCGGATAGATAATCGTTGGGCGACCACGCGTCAAGAGCACGCCCACGGTTGAGGCGATTAATCCCGCCCCGGCTCCAATGGCGGCGCCAGGACCAAAATCCGCAGCCCCGCCGATCGCCGCGCCCATGAGAGTAGTTCCGGCAATAGCGGCAGCGTCGCGACCGTTCGAGGTCGGTCCCCTCATGCCGGTCAAATCGGTTTTGATCGGCAACTGTTGTCCATCCACCAGGGTCAAGTCCGTCAATTGCACGCCCAGCCGCGAAACGCCCTTAACCCGGCCTGCCTTTTGCGTTTCAATGACCTTGCCACCGATCGGTTGCCCTCGCTGGGCGACGATCACGCCGTCCGCAACCAGGGGCCGCACCAGTGTGGCGGAAAAGCCGTCGCCGGGCTGGTTCTTGTCCGAAGACAGCATCTGGTCGATCCGCACCGTCACAAACACACCTGCCGGAAGCTTTACGGTCGGCGGCACCGGTTGGCTCGGTGGCGGGTAATTGCCCTGAGAGTAGTTCGGCGGTGGGTAATTGCCCTGAGGGTAGTTGGGCGGCGGGTAGTTGCCCTGAGGGTAGTTCGATGGCGGGTAATTGCCCTGCTGGTCGTTAGCCTGCGGATCGCTCGGCTGTTGCTGGGGTGGATTCGAGAAATTGTGCCATCCAGGACTAGGCTCTGAATTCGGCGGACTGGGCGGCGCGATACTGGGTGCCGAATTCGATTGTGGGCTCGTGGCCGGATCCTGCGCCAACGCGACGACCGATGCGGCCAGCAAACTCACCGCAGCGCAGTAAGCCACCGCCCTGATGACCTTGCTATACGTGCTCCTCATAAGCGACCTCCTCCTGTCCGACGGGAACAGTAAGGCATCTTGGCTTCCAAACCCCGCCTCGCTCACAAGTCATTGATAATAAGTAGCTTGTTGCGCTTTTCAGACTGGAGGGGCCGGCCCTGCCCTGGCCGTAATCCACCACGTTGCTGGTCGATTTTGGCCACTGGCAATCTTCTTAGAGGCTTACCCCCTCCCCTGAGGCTGATCGTTACCCAAACCTTTGGCTGGACGCGAGGGGTATGAGCCGCCGCAGAAGCCAAAACGAGCCCCGAAGGGGCGACCTATCACAGCCCAGGCCAACGGCCTGGGACCTGGATCACGCCCTCTCTCGTGGCCAGCCCTGAAGGGGCGCAATAGCAGCGCGCATCTGCGAGGACAGCCGCCGCCGATTAGTCCCTGGCCTTATTACGCCCCTTCAGGGCTTACAAGTCCCGACGGCGCGGACTCCTAACCTAGGCCGCTGGCCTGGGCTGTGATAGGTCGCCCCTTCGGGGCTGAGGGCGTTCGTTGTGTGCACCCCCGGTGCCCAGCGGAAGATGTGGGTTACACTCAGCTCCAAGGGACAGGGCAGTTTTTCCGGGATGGGACCGAGGGTGCCTACCGGAGCATATGGGTGCTCTGTTAGCCATCCTCCGCCCCCAGTGCGATGACCTGCCCGCTCTCCGCCGACTGGCGCGACGCGGTCATCACCTGCATGACCCGGCAGGTTTCTTCCGGTAAGCAGAGGAGCGGCGGGCGGCGCTCGGCGACGCAGCGTACGAAGTAGCGAAGCTGGGCGGCGAACATATCCTCCTCTGAAACCGCAGGTTCGCACACTTGCCCGTCGCTCTTGTACAAGCGGAAGAAGTGCGAGGCCTGTTCGCGCTCCTGAATGTTGGCGCCTACCCGAAACGTGTACTCGATCGCCCCTTTGGTCCCCAGAACTCGAATGCCGGTGGAAAAGGGCCAGGACTCCGGCATCAACAGACTCGCCTCGACCGAGGCCTGCGCCTCCGGGTAAGTGAGTGTTGTGTGAACGTGATCCCAGCTTGCTTGCGGCGATTGGATGCCTACCGTGCGCACCGTAAGAGGATGCCCCAAGATCCAATGGATGAAGTCGACGTCGTGCACTTGCAAGTCCAGCAGTCCGCCGCCGCTGCGCGCCGGATTGCGGAACCAGTCGCTCCAGTTCGGGAACTTCGAAAGCCGGTGAGCCGCCACGGAACGAACGCGGCCGATCTCGCCGGAAGTAATCAGGTCCTTGATGCGCGCGTACTGCGGCCAGAAACGCAGGATGTGCGCGACCATGAGGACGCAGCCGTGAGCCTGCGCTGCCCCGAGCATGCGCTGCGCGGAGGCGGCATCAAGCCCCATCGGTTTCTCGCAAAGGACGTGGCGGCCACGTTCGGCAGCCTCGAGGGTGACCTGCTCGTGAAGGTCAGTGGGAAGGCAAATGACGACCGCATCAAGCCTGTCGTCCTCAAGCAGCTCTTTGTAGCTGGAGTAAACGCGTACGCCGGGATACGAATCGAGGATCGGGTTGGGCTGAAGCGTGGCTACGGCCACCACCTGAGCCTCCGGAACTTTCCGCGACGCTTCCAGATGGACCCGTCCGATGTACCCCATGCCGGCGATTCCCAAATTGACCATAGCCTATCCCACCTTGTTCACTACAGCAGGTTTCAATTCCAACCGCTGCGCGTGAATCTTCTCGATGGCGCGCACAATGTCATCCATATCTTCACGTCCGGCCAGAAGCAACCGGTGCTCGAGCCAGACCGCCTCTCGACAGGCGCGCTCCGCATTGGGGCAAAGGGCTTCGAAGGAAGCATAATCGATGGCGCGGCCGTAGTGGCCGCAGGTGACCGGGCATCCGCGAGGGTAGAAGTCCGGTTGGAGGAACATGGGATTCTTGTACAAGGGATGCGCGTAACCGGCGAGGCACGGAATCCCTTCCGCCTGAAGCGCCGCCAGGAAATCCGCCCGCGGGACTCCGAACTCGGCCTCGTCGAAGCGAAAGATGTAAAGGTGATGCGAGTGGCCGGTGGCAAAAGGTTGAACCCGAAGCGGACGAATTCCCGGTAGCGTGGAGAGTTGCGCGTCGAGATAGGAGGCGTTCTCCTCCCGCTTGGCGTTCTGGCTCGCGAGTCTTTTCAGTTGCTGGCTGAGGATGGCGCCTTGAAACTCCGTCATGCGATAATTCCAGCCCAGCCGGTGATGCTCGTACCACGGCCTGCCGATCTTCCGACCGCCCCAGATGTAAGACTCGCAGAGTTCAGCCAAGTCGCGATGGTCGGTGATGATCAATCCACCTTCTCCGGCGGTCAGGTTCTTCGACGCTTGAAAACTGAAGGTGCCGGCGTGCCCGATGGAGCCTAATCCCCTGCCCTTCCAGGTTGCACCATGTGCATGGGCCGCATCCTCGAGAACCACCAGGTTGTGCCGCTGCGCGATATCCAGGAACGCCTCCATATCGGCAGCCTGCCCGGCAAAGTGCACAGGAATGATGGCCTTGGTTCGCGGCGTGACGGCCTCTTCCACCCGCTCAGGAGCGAGGTTGAAGGTGTCGTAATCGATGTCTGCGAAGATAGGGACGGCGTTCACTGCCAGCGGGGCAGTCGCCGTGGCGATGAACGTGTACGGCGGCACAATAACTTCGTCTCCGGGCCCCACGCCAAGCGCTTTCAGCGCCACCTCGAGCGCCGCCGAGCCGTTGGCACAGGCGATGCCGTACTTGGCCCCCTGGAAGTGGGCGAAGGCAGCTTGAAACTCCGCTACTTTCGAGCCGGGCTGCCCTGCTTCCGGCGCCGTCGCTTCTACAGCCTGGCCATGCGAATACCGCCACCAGTTGCCGCTGCGCAGCACTTCGAGCAGGGCCTTTTCTTCGCTCTCGTCAAAGACCGGCCAGGAAGGAAACGGCTTGCTCCGCTCCGGTGTACCGCCAAAGATCGCCAAACGACTCATGAAGTCCCCCTGACAAGATCCGACTTATTGTGCCGCGAATCCTCCATCATCAAAAGGCCGCCCATATCGACGAATCGGGTCGGGCCGGTTGCACCTACTCCGCCAGCTTGCCGTAAACATCAGTAATCTCAATGCCGCTCTTCAGGAAACGCTCGTTAGCCTCACGCGTCAACCGGTTTCGTTCACGTTCGGCGATGACCGCGTCAGAAGCCCGCTCGAGAGTCTCTGCCTGCGTGCCGGCCTTCAAGGATCGCAGAGCGCGCTTGATCTCGGTGACGTCCTGCCGTGCATTCTTGTGTTTGGTTCGAAGTTTGCCGACGTCCATCAGCGGTTCCTGCCAATTCCAGTGCGACAGAATATTAAAGCCAACGAAGAGATAACGAACATCATTGCGGCAGCCGGGAATCAAGGAACTCCGAGATTCGTTGTGCTGCCGGCGGATCCAGGTTGCCCAGCACGGCAACAACATAGCCGGACTTGGGGTAGATCCTCAAGTCGCCGTTCATGCCCGGCGCCCCGCCGCCATGGCCCACGTAGCCGTTCCCATTCTTGTCCCGCTCATCCTCGAACCCATAGGCGTATTTGCCGGGTCCGCGGCCCGTCTCCACTTTCCCCGTGATGAGCAGCTCGGTAAAGCTGGCGTTCAACAGTTTGTGGCTGAGCAGGGCAGTGGCAAATCGCACCAGGTCCCCCACGGTCGAGTAGCCGCCGCCGGCCGACGTCCCGCGATAAGGGAGCGTGTCGGTGTTCGGCGTCCACCCGCCGGAATCCGACCGCATGTAGCCGACAGAACGGTTGGCAACCGCCTGATCTTCCGGCAGCGATCCGCTCAAAGTCATGCCGGCAGGCTTGTAGACGTGTTCTTGCACGTAATCGTAGTAACTCTGGTGGGTCACTCGCTCGAGCACAACTCCGGCCAGCACCATGCCGTAATTGCTGTAGTCCCAGCGGCTGCCGGGTTGAAATTGAGGGCCGCGCTTGCCATAGAGCGCCACGTAGTCGTTGAGGGTGCGAAGCTGCAGGCGATGGGAGTCAAACTCCGGCCCAAAGATATCGCCCGTGCCTCCCGTGTGGGTCAACAATTGGTGAATCGTGACCTTGGTGGCAATCTCTCGATTGGGATAATCGCTGATGTATTTTCCGAGCGGGTCGGTAAGCTTGATCTTCCCGGCCTCCACCAGTTGCAACACCGAAACCGCCGTAAACATTTTATTCATCGAGCCGATGCGAAAACGCGTGTCGAGCCGGTTGGGGATCTTCTTCTCGCGGTCCGCCAATCCATAGGCGCCACTGAAGAGCGTTTTGCCGTTCTTCGCAACCAGCACCGCGCCCGAAAACCGCTCGGCCGCTGTGTCCTTGTCAAGCAGCGCCTTGACGGCCGCAATGGCTTCGCTCTCCGTGAGCCTCGAGACTGGAAATGCCGCCGGGCGAGGGATCCCCGCGAGGCCGAGGGAAACAATGCGGTGCGGCGGGGCGGTTTCTACGTCCAGCGTGAACCGCGCGAACTGGTCCGAATCGCGCTCCTGAAGCAGGCCGCTGGCCCTGGTGGGCGATGCCCGCTCGAGCTTCTTGAACTCGAATCCGCCCGTGTTGGCGCGGAAATCCATGTCCTGATTCAGGCCTGACACCCGGTTGGGGAAATTGTTCTGGAGGAAACGCAGGTATTGGGCTCGATCGTTGCTGTTGAAGGCGGTGAGCCAGGCGAAGAACTGGTGAGTAGACGGCTGCGTGCGGGCGAACGCGGCTTGCGCCGGCGTCATTTCCGGCGGAGGAGGCTCGTTGGCGGGCGGCGAAGCCGGGTCAAGGGAAATCTGAGCGATACGGTGCGGCTCAGCAGCGTCCACCTCCACGGTGATCCGCAGACGCTCCCGGCTGATGCGTGTTTGCGCGATGGCAACGATTCGGTCGTCGGTCGATTCCTCGACTCTCTGGAAATCAAGACCGCCCATCTGGCTGCGCATCTGGATCGTCTGGTCGACGAAATTCGACGGCGTGCCCGTGGCCATGACCTTCTGCACAAAAGCCTGAATGGTGGCTCGATCGCCGCTCGTGAACGCCGCCAGCCAGGCCTGGAGCTGTTTCGCCGCAGGCGTATTGGGAAATGCGAAATGGGTTTGCGCTGCGGGCGCCTGGGCGGCGAGCCGCGGCACGTTCAATACTGCAAGACCGGCGGCGATGGCGATCCCAGCGATTAATGCCATCCCCGCAATGACCTGCTTCACTGCTTTGGGCTTCTTTGCTGTCACGTTTCCCACGTATCCTCCAGTCCGGCTCACGAGTGTATCATGGATGCTGTAATGCCAAACTGCAGTCGAAGAGTCGAGAAGTCGAGAAGCCAACCGCTGTGTTCCGGACTGCGGCGGAGGCTGTGAGTCGGGTCTTCCGTTCTGCGCTTCGACTCTTCAACTCCTCGTTTGTTTTCATAGACATTCTCGCTTTGTTCCCGCATTTTTCGATACCGCAGTCGCGGTTTCACGCCAAGGTCGCAAAGTCGCACCACCCCCCGCCCCTCCTCATCCGAGGAGGGGAGCCCGGGAATTCCGCTCCTTGGATAAGGAGGGGCCCGGGTTGGTTGATTCCTGAGCCGTTCCTTTGTTTTCATAGACATTCCCGGATCGGTCGTAGGATTTTGGGGGCGAAGAGTCGAGAAGTCGAGGAGTCGAGAAGCCAGCCGTGACATATTGCCCCACAAACAGCGGCCCGTGCCGGGCCGTTCCGGGCTGCAATCTAGCCTATACTATTGGGCACAGTTTGTCAAGCGGCTGGAGGGGAATGGGTCAAATCAGCAGGGCAAGAGCGAATTCAGGCGGCCGAACGGCGCAGGGAGGACATAATGGCCGCCCCAACTCAGGTAAGTGGGCAGGGGCAGGCTCAAGGCGCAGGAAGGTTGGGATTGAGTTGACGCGCGCGCTCGTCTTCCAAGGGCGTATACATCCCGACAAAAAGAAGGTGTGAAAAAATCACCAGGCCCTGTCATTCCGAGCGAAGATCGCATGATCCTCCGGCTCACCACTGTGCATGAGAATGGCCTCGCAGGAGCTAAGTCATGTGTTTTCAACAAAAGCTCCGGCCGTTTTCAGGGCAGCGAGGAATCTGCATTTGTTTGTTTTCAAAGAGATAAATGCAGATGCTTCGCGAAGTTCAACCTGAGCGAGCAAACTTCAGACCCTTCGCTTCCCTCAGGGTGACAGCGAAGGGCTCAGCATGACAGCCAGTTTTTCCACTCCTTCAAACCGTTGGGACGTATACGCCACCCGTCGGGGATGCGGCGCCAAGCTTGGGCGGGAACGTCTGGACACTCCCCCGAGCGAGTGTTAAGATAGCTAGCCGTGAGCCAGGCTGCGCATGGCGCCCCATCGAAATCAAGCACAGTTTGTTCAGGACTGTTAATCTCGAGTGAGCAGGGGAGTTGTTCCCACCAGGTATGGCGGTGACGTCCAAACTGATTGTGGCGGCGTTGCTGCTACCGCTCTGTATGGCCTTGGCTTATCGAAGCCTGGCGCAGGAGAATGCTGAACGCTCCGCCTCGAAGAGTGGCGGCCAGGGTTCTGCGGTGGCGGCCGCGGGGCGGAAAAGCTATGAAACCCATTGCTCAATGTGCCACGGCTTGGATGCGAGCGGAGGTGAGCACGCCCCGGGCATCGCCAATTCCCGCGAGGTGCAGGGGAAATCGGACAAGGCGCTCTTCCAGATTATTCGCGGTGGCCTTCCAGCGGCCGGGATGCCCTCCTTTCCCACTCTTCCCGAGAACGAGGTCGAGTCTGTGGTGAAATATCTGCGCACCTTGGGTGGAGCGGCCTCGGCCGAGGACGTCAACGGCGACCCCCTGCGAGGGGAAAAACTCTTCTTCGGGAAAGCCCACTGCAGCGATTGTCACATGCTGGCGGGAAACGGTGGATTTATCGGGCCCGACCTTTCGGATTTCGCCATCGCGCATTCACCGCAGAAGATTCGTGAGGCGATTGTCCGCCCAAACCAGACGCTGCTGCCTGGCGAGCAAGTGATCAACGCCGAGACTGTCGAAGGGCAGAAGTTGTCGGGCCTGGTCCGCAACGAAGATAACTTCTCGATGCAATTGCAGGGAATCGACGGAAAGTTTCATCTGCTCATGAAATCTGAAATCACCAAGGTGGAAAACACAGGCCATTCCCTCATGCCCGCGGACTACGGGACGCGGCTCGGTTCAGCGGAGTTGGATGATCTGGTCAGCTTCATCGCACGTTATGGGCGCCGCGTGGAAGCGCCGCCCACATCGTCTGGCGAGCGCCACAGGAGCCACACGCGTTAGTGGGGCTCTCAATGTGAGCGAAGAATCCGTGATCCTCCGGTGTGCCGCTGCTCATGGAAATGCCCTCTCCCCCTTGGGGGAGAGGGTGGCCTGCGACGGCGCTTTCATCAGCCGGCGCGGGCCGGGTGAGGGGGTCCGGGTCGGCTATTTTCTCGGCAGTGAAGGATTTCTGCAGTTAGACTGGAGTTCAAGGATCTGCGAGCAACTGCGGAGATCCTTCGCTTCGCTCAGGATGACAGACTTGTGCGGTTGGAGATCCAAGACGATAATCATCAAACGACTTTTAATACTTCTTCTCATTTGCCCGGCGGTGTGTGCGGCGCAGGGTCAGAAACTGCGCAAATTCGAACTGCGCGCCGAATCGCCACAGTTCTGGAAATTGGTTGACCGCGAGGCGAAGTTGAGCCGCGTGGGAACGGGCTTCGGTTTTACGGAAGGTCCGGTGTGGGACCCGCACGGATTCCTTTACGTGAGCGATGAAACCCTGAACAAGATTTTCCGCCTTTATCCGGACGGGCATCGGGAGGAGCTAATCTCTCTCGGCGACCCGGACGGCAACACCTTTGACCAGCGGCTTCGCCTGCTCGATTGTGCCAGCGTGCTGCGCGCCGTGATTCGCATCGAGCCGGACGGACGTTATACAATTCTGGCCGGCCGGTATCAGAACAAGCGGTTTAATAGCCCGAACGATCTGGTGATCGGTCCGGACGGCGCGATTTATTTCACTGATCCCACCTTGGATCTGCCGAAAGGACAGCCGCAGGAGATCCCCTTTCAGGGAGTCTATCGCCTGGACAGCAGCGGCGAGGTGCGCTTGCTCACCCGCGACCTTGCCCAGCCGAACGGCTTGGCGTTCTCGCCCGACAGCAAGCGTCTTTACGTGGACGACAGCGAACGACTGGATATCCGGGTTTATGATTTCCTGCCGGGCGGGACGCTGGCGAACGGCCGCCCATTCGGTGAAGAGAAGGGCGGCCCAGACGAGGGAGTGCCGGACGGCATGCGCGTGGACATGGGGGGCAATCTCTTCGTCGTAGGCCCGCTGGGGATCTGGGTTTGGGACGCGGCGGGACATCATCTGGGCACGATCGTGCTGCCGGAGCAGCCGGCGAATCTGACTTGGGGGGAATCCGACTACGCAACGCTGTTTATTACCGCCACCACTTCGGTGTATCGAATACGCACCCTTGTACGGGGCTTTGTCCCCTATCTATCCGAAGGCAATCGGCGCCCGGTTCGCCATGTCAAGCCAACACGCCCAGTCAGGGCGTCTGCCGGCCGGTAATGGAGATGCGGACTGCCCTCCTCGGCGGAGGAGGGGAGCTAGGTATAGAGGGCCTTTTAACATGCCAAGTCCATTCCGGACGGCAGTCGCCATCCTGGTATGTATGATCTTTACCGTCATCCCCGCCAACCCTGCGGAGCAAAATGCTCAGGCCTTCTCCCCTTGCGTTGTGGAGCAAACTCAGTTCCACGGCTGGGACGCCGAGCGCTTGTCCAATCGATGGGTCACGCTGATAATAGTTCCAAAGCTCGGTGGGCGGCTGATGCAAGTGACGTTCGGTGGTCATGACTATTTATTCGTCAACCCTCTCTATCTTGGGAAGTATTTCCCTCCCTCGGAGGGGGCGGCCAAAGGGAAATGGTTCAACTATGGAGGCGACAAAAACTGGCCCCTGCCGGAGGGCCCTGGTGAAAACCAGTGGCCTGTGGCTTCGGATGTTTTAGACGATGGGATTTATCAGCTCACTCCGGCTCGAACCGGACCCGTAGATTGCGGGGTAAACCTGCAAGGTCCGCCCGACGACCGAACCGGCCTGCAATATTTCCGGTACATCAGCATTGGCGCCGAGTCGCCCCAAATCATCTTCCGAGCGCAAATGCAGAACATTACCGGGCATGAAATCAAGTGGTCGATGCAGTCCGTGACGCAGTACAACACCGCCGATCCGCGCGATCCCGCGAAGTACAACCACGATTTCTGGGCCTTCACGCCGGCCAACCCCGCCAGCGTCTTTAACCGTAAATTCGATGCCCACGCAGGGCCCATTGATCACCCTTCGTACAGCGTCCGAAACAATTTGTTCACCCTGCACTGGAAGTACCTCGAGGGTGAAGTCGGCGTCGACTCAACCGCCGGCTGGGTTGCGGTGGTCGATGGGGTCTCCAGTTTCGCTATGCTGGAACGTTTTCGTTTCTATCCCGGCGCTGATTATCCGGAGCGGGCCTCCGTCATCTTCTACATTGACGGACCGAGCTTGCAGCTCAACGACCAAGGGATGCCGGAGATCTCGCGGACAAAGCTCGAAGACGCACCGTACTACATGGAGGCGGAACTGAACAGCCCGCTGGTGGTCTTGCCCCCGGGACAAACCTCGGTCCTGCAAAGCGAGTGGTTTCCAACCAGAATGACGCCGCAGTTCGTTAACGCAGCCGAGGCAGGGATGATTGGGCGCGAACTGGCTGTGGTCCCCGCTCCCGGTGGAGTGCGGCTTACCGGTTACTTCGGGGTATTTTATGCCGGCCGTCTTGTGGCCCGCGTGTACGACGCTCGGGGCGTTGCGCTCAAGCCCGTGGACCTCGCGAGAGCCGACCCGTTGGAGGCGGTTTCTTTGGATAGCGTCGTTTCGCTGCCTCCCGAGGCTGCCACGGTGTCTCTCCATCTCGTCGATGAGCATGGGTTGGACAGGGGCTCGCCAGGTGAAACAGAAATCATGAAGGGCAAATAGGAGTGAATGGTCAGCCGTTTCTCTTGGGGCTGAGCTTGTCGGTCATTTTTTGTTGGACACCCGGGGCGAGTTGAATTGACGGCCCTCTCCCTTGGGGAGAGGGTGTCCCGCTGTCCCGATGCACTTCATCGGGAAGCGGGACGGGTGAGGGGTCAGTTGCGCGGAAAGCAGAAGGGGCGAAGTGTCTACACGTGAAGGTGAAAACCACAAACAATTCAAACGGCAAATGGCAAAGGTCAAATGGCAAATGGTTTAGGATTTGAGAAATTGGCAAATCGCAAACCATTTGAATTTTGCCATTTGCTCTTTGAATTCGCTCGTGCTGTGAAACTGGGCAGGAACCCCACACCCGTCCGGCGACGGCTGGAGAAACCGCCGTCGCCGGACACCCTCCCCCCAAGGGAGAGGGCTATATTCGTACGTTCGCTGCTTCAGATCGTGCTGGCATGTTCGAGTTACCTATACAGGAAGATTCAACTGACGCATATGGTTCTGTTGATTCTGGCGTTCTGCTTCGCGCCGGCGCATTCGGCCGGGCAGTCCGGCGCGGCCCCTGTCTCGATGGACGCCGACATTGCGCCGGAACGACTGCTGGTTTCACCTCCGCAGCAGGACTGGCCTTCCTACAACGGAGACTACACGGGACGACGCTACAGCGGGCTGGACCAAATCAACACTGAGAATGTCAAACACCTGCGCGCCCAATGGGTGTTCCACTCCACCAACTCGGATTCCATGGAGGTCACCCCGGTCGTCGTGGGCGGGGTCATGTACATCGCCTCCGGCAACGATGCCGTGGCGCTCGACGCGCGCACCGGCCGCGTGCTGTGGCACCACTCGCGCCCGCTGACCGAAGGGCTGATCGACGACGCCTCGGCCCATCATAATCGCGGTGTCGCGGTTTGGCATTCGCGCGTTTATATGGAGACCGATAACGCCCACCTGCTCTGTCTCGACGCACGTTCCGGCAACTTGATTTGGGACGTTACTTACGCGGACACTCGGCTGAATTACGGAGCTACCAGTGCGCCTCTGCTGGTTAAGGACAAGGTTCTCGTGGGGACTTCGGGCGGCGACGATGGGGTACGCGGGTTCCTGGCCGCTTACGACGCAATCACCGGCAAGCTGGTATGGCGTTTTTGGACTATTCCAGCTCCGGGCGAACCCGGTTCCGAGAGTTGGATCGGTGATGCTTACTTGCACGGCGGCGGCACAACCTGGATGCCCGGAACGTACGATCCGGAGTTGAATACGGTTTACTGGGGCACCAGCAATCCCGCACCGGATTTCGTGGGCGATACGCGCCCAGGCGACGACCTCTACACGGATTGCGTGCTGGCCCTGGACGCAGATTCGGGAAAGCTGAAGTGGTATTTCCAGTTCACCCCGCATGACCTCTACGATTACGACGCCACGGAGACTCCCGTGTTGCTGGATGTGCCGGTCGACGGAACGGTCAGACGCCTGCTGGTGGAGGCTAACCGCAACGGGTTTTTCTATATCCTCGACCGCGCCCACGGGAAGTTTCTGAGCGCAACGCCTTTCGTTGAGAAACTGAACTGGGCAACCGGGATCGACGCCCATGGCCGCCCCCTGCTCACGGGGCTGAAGCCTACCCTGCAAGGCACGCGAATCTGCCCCTCGATGACCGGCGCCACGAATTGGTTCTCTCCCTCCTACAATCCCTCCACTTACCTTTTCTATTTTCTCGCCCTCGAAGACTGCGACATGTACTTCGCGGGCGCCGAGAAACAAGTCTACAAGCCCGGCCAGACCTATTACAGCACCGGGGCAAAGCGCATTCCGAGAGAAGCGGCAAAGAAGATCATGCTGGCTTTTGACGTGCCAACAGGCAAACCCGTCTGGCGTTACCCGCAAATCGGCGAAGGGGATTCCTGGGGCGGAACAATGACCACCGCGGGAGGGCTGGTTTTTTTCGGAGATGATGCAGGAGAGTTGGAGGCTGTCGACGCCCGGTCCGGCAAGCCCTTGTGGCACTTCAACACCGGCCAGAGCATGCACGCCTCGCCGATGAGCTACGCTGTCGATGGCGTGCAGTACGTCGGCATCGCCGTGGGAAGTGATTTGTTCAGTTTTGCGCTCGACTTTTAGGAAGCGATCAAATCTTAAAGAAGATCTTCCGCCGGTACAGCCAGTAGCACATGTACCACATTACGGCCAGGACCAGGATACTCTGCGGAATGGCACCAAGATCCCCCAGAAACCTGAAGTCCTTGGTAAAGTTCTTTAGCCCGCTATTCAGCCACCCTTTTATTCCGATCTGGCCGAGAGAGTAAATAAAGATCGAATTCATTCCCAGCACGAAGAACGGGAAAGCCCACCGTTGCGCTCCTTTCACCTCGATGAGCCAGTAAAAGGCCATCAGCATCAGGATCACCCAGCCGGCGCTGAAGAACGTGAAAGAGGCTGTCCACAACCGCTTGATCATGGGATTGTACGGTACCAGCGCCAGACCCAGCACCAAGCCCGAAGCCGCGCATGCCCCCAGCACCTTTAATTTGTTGGCGTGCGATCTGCCAGTGCGCAGCAGCATCCCGATCCAGCACCCAAACAAGATGGTGACGGCGTTCCCCACGAAGTTGATCGTCGTGTAATAGCCGGAGTAGTTGTATCCGAGCACCTTCAGGTCGATCACCGCGCCGATGTTCCCGGTCTGCGACCAGGGGCCGTCCGGACCGGGGAAAATCGCAAACAGCGCCCACAAACCGGCCAGCATTGCCAACCCGGCGGCCGCCTGATAACTGAACCGCAGGCGCATGATCAGGTAACAGATCATGTAGCCGAATGCGATCTGGCTCAGCACGTTGATCAACTGCAACGACAGGCGGGATTCTCCCCAATTCGAGTAGAGATTGCTGAGCAGAATCAGCATGAACGACCGATACGCCACGTGCCGGAACAAGTCGCTCTCTGAGGCGCCTTGGGATCTCCGCCGGGCGAGCGCGAACGGCATCGCCACACCGACCATGAAAGTGAATGCCGGCTGAATGAGATCCCAGAACTTGCAGCCTTCCCAGGGGGCATGGTCAACCTGGGCCGCGAGCCAGGCCCAGCGCGGATAGTGCTGGAGCGCCCCAATGCCGAAACCCTCGGATACCAAGAGCAACATAATAAAGCCCCGGTAGGCATCCAGGCTGAGCAAACGCCCGCCCACGATCTTGTCTGGCGCCCGCTCGGGCGGCTTTGAGATGGATTGTGGCGTGGCCGCCGCGTCGCTCACTTCCGGATGTCTGGTAGTCGTGGCCATGGTTCTCCCGTACCTCGGTGAGCTGAAATAACGGTCGCCATCATACCACGCCTTGTGGACTCCGCGGACCTCAGATCCAGGCGGACGGGGACAGAGTCCTGAGCACCTCATGAAGCTCATTGAGTTGAATGGGTTTGGTGTGATCTTTAAGGGTGGAATTACCGTCCGAGTTTCTGGGCGGCCAATTGGGTGCCGGCCACTCGTGCGCGGATCTTCTCGAAGGCGGTTTCACGCGCCGTAGACGTATCGTCGCTGAAGGGAGCAAACCCGCAGTCATCGGTGGTCCCAAGTTGCTCTAGAGGCACGAATTCTGCAGCCTCCAAAACCCGATCCCGCACTTCCTCTGGCAATTCGACCCGGGGACTAATGGGATCAATGACGCCGACGAAGACCTTGTGACCGGGCCGCGCATGCTCCTTAATCAGCTTCAAAACCCGGCGGCGGTCTTTCTCGCTCGCCAACTGGATGTAAAAATTCCCTGCGTCCAACGTGAAGAGATCGGGCAATAAACCGGCATAGTCAACATCCGCGCTATGCGTGGAATCCTGGTCGCCGCCGGGGCACGTGTGAACTCCAATGCGCTGCCTCTCCTCGGGTGAGAAGCGGCTCAGTACCCGATTGTTGAGGCTGATGAACTGCCTAAGAAGCCCTCGGGAAGGGTCGAGTTTTACGGACAAGCGACCCTCCGTGAAGTCGATCTGCACTTTGTGTGCGCCTAGCGCCAGGCACGTACGAATATCAGCCTCGGCTTCATGGACGAGGTCGTCAAGAAACTGCTCTCTCGAATACCCTTCAATTCCTTTCTGAGGATAAAAAAGACTAACGGCTGAGGCCGATATGACCGCCTGTTTCAGCGGGGTGCGAGTGTATCGTTTCGCCGCTTCCAAGTAAGAAGCCGCCCGAGTTTTGTAGCGGAAAGGACCCGAGAGCAGTCGAGGCAGTTGGCGCGTGTGGCCGTCGGCAAAAGGGATCGAGATGCCGTCCGGGGCGAGGTTCGTGAGGCCATGAACGGGGTAAGTGGCAAAGCTGGGTTTGGTCTGCTCACCGTCAGTGATCACCGGTGAGCCGGTGTCCTCAAACCTCCGGATCGTATCACGGAGCGCTTCGGCACAGACCGCTTCAAGACCCTCTCGCGAGATGCGGCCCCCTTGGAAATCTCGGATCGCCTGGATTAACTGAGGCGGTCTGGGAATGCTACCAATAGGTTCAGTAGGGATAGGCATAGGACCAGTGTATCTGACAATTTGTCCTCCGTCAAAAACACTGCCGCCTTTCCAGTCTCAACGAATTACATCCCCGTTTATTGCAACCAGGCACTAGTGAAGAAACAATTCCGCGACTTTCCGGGCGAGGGCTGAGGGGTCGAGGTCGGTTCGATTGGCGAGAACGATGATCGTCAGTCCGTCGGAGGTGAAACGTTCGATGACCGTACGGAATCCGATGCTCTCCCCGGAATGCCACATGCGCGCATGGCCGCGATAAGGGTCAAGAAACCAGCCAAATCCGTACTTGACGGGCCCGCCTTCTGACGAAGAGTGGAAGTCTTGGGGCAAGGCAACTGGCGTCAGAGCCGGCCGCATCTCGGCCTCACTTAACAGAGTGTGGCGGCGAAGCGCGTCGTCCCATTTGCGCAGGTCGTCAAGGGAGCTATAGACTCCGCCGTCGCCGAGGGTCGCCGAAGTCGGACTCTGATCGGTCTCCAGCCAAGTACCCGCGTCTTGCGTGTACCCGTAGGCGCGGGCCTTCACCTGATTCTTGCCATATTCGTAGGCCAGCGTGTCGTGCATTTTCAAGGGGACGAAAATGCGCCGGCGGAGGAAATCAGCAAAGCCCAGGCCGGACGCCTTCTCGACGACTTTGGCCAGCACGCAGTAGCCGGAGTTGCTGTATTCCCAGGCCGTGCCGGGCGGGAACTTCGTGCCCGTCTGTTTCTCCATCAATTCGAGCACGCCGGCGTCGCTGATCTGCGGAATCTCCTGCCAGGATTTGCCTGCATACGTCTTGTCCATCAGATCTTCGTAGGCCACAAGCCCGGAAGTGTGATTCAGCAGGTTGCGGAGGGTGATGGCTCTCCCATAAGCAGGGAACTCCGGAAAAACATCGGCGAGCGTTTCGTCCAAGCGGAGCTTGCCGTCGTGGACGAGGAGCAGTACGGCCATGGCGGTAAACTGCTTCGTGCAGGAAGCCAGGCGGAAGTTCGAGCGCGCATTGATCGGGGCGCCTGCGCGCAGATCGCGGCTCCCATACCCACGCTTGAACACGGTCTTGCTGTTGAGGCGGACCAGCACGGCCAAGCCCGGCTCGCGGCGCGAAACCAGCGGCGCAAAAATCGCCGCGAACTGCTGAGCGTGGGGATCTTCCGCCGCCCAGGCCGGCGGGGAAGAACCACACAAACCCCAGAATAAGGCCAAGCCGAGAAGCGCGCCGAAGAGACGGCGAATTTCGTTGAGAAGCAGTCGAGAGGGCACTCGAGATCACCTAGCTTGTCATTATAACCCGGTGCGCTTGCCTATCCTGCTGAGGTATACTGCTAACCTTCCAAGAGTGCGGGATGGGAAGACCAGTTTGCGAATCCCGGCTATATTACAGGAGATCCTATGAGCAACGCTTTTGATCGTCGTGACTTTCTAAAGACCGCCGGCCTTGCCGCCGCGTCGCTATCCGTGGGCGCGGCCACGCTTCCGGCCCGCCCGCCCGAACTCATCAAGAATTCTGTCGGCCACCCCAGACTGCTTTCGGGTTGCTGCGCCTACTCCTACCGCAAGTACCTTCAACACGGCCCGATGACCATGGAAGACTTCATCCTCACCGCCGTCGAGCAGGAGATCGACGGGGTGGACATGACCACGTACTATTTCAAATCCACCGAGCCTTCATACCTGCTCGGACTGAGGCGTCTGGCGTTTCGGAACGGCGTGCCGTTTTCGGGCGCGGCGATCGGCACCAACATGTGCCAGCCTGATCCCACCAAGCGCGCCGCCGAACTCGAGAAAATCAAGAAGTGGGTGGAAGCGACTGAGCTGCTCGGGGCATCCCACCTGCGGGTGTTTGGCGGCGAGATTCCCAAGGACGCAACCGACGAACAGGGCATCCAGTGGGTAGTGGAAACCATGAAGCCGGCCTGCGACTATGCGGCCGAAAAGGGAATTACGCTCGGCATCGAAAGCCACGGAGGAATCACCTCCAAGGCCGCTAACATTCTCGAGATTCTCCGCCGTGTTGATTCTCCCTACGCCGGGTGCAATCTGGACATCAGCAACTTTCCGGAAGATCCTTACACCCAGATCGAGGCCTGCCTTCCCTACGCTACTCATACACACATCCGCGACTTCTACGGCGAACCCAGAAAGCCCCTCGATCTCGAACAGGTATGGAAGTTGTTCGCGCAGGGCGGGTACAAAGGGTTTACATCCGCCGAATACGAAGGCGAGGAAGATCCCAAGACGGGCGTGCCGAAGCTTCTCGCCCGGATCAAGGAACTCAATAAGAAGTACTCAACGGTATAAGAAGGCGCGAAAGAAACGGAACGTGTCATCCTGAGCGAAGCGAAGGATCCCCGTAGTTGGTCGAAGATTGTCGAAAAAACGCTAACTGCTGAGATCCTCGCTTCGCTCAGGATGACAACCTTAATTTCTCCTACCTTTGAACGCCGAGGGGGCGAATGATTATGTGCCCCACACCAACGGAGGAACATCATGCTTACTCGACGCACATTCGTGAAGCAGGCAGCCGCGGGAGCGGCAGCCTACGCCGCTTACAGCCTCTCGCCCGCCGGCCGCGTGCTGGGCGCTAACGATCGGGTCCGCTTCGCCCTGATCGGGGCGGGAAGCCGCGGCAGACAGATCTTCAAGGCCGCGCTGGAATGCCCGAACGTGGAAGCCGTCGCGGTCGCTGACATTTACACGCGCCGCCTGGACGAAGCGAAACAACTTGCGCCCAACGCCGCCAAGTATCAAGATTTCCGCAAGGTTCTTGACGACAAAACGATCGACGCCGTCCTCATCGCCACCCCCCAGCACCAGCACGTGCTCAATTTCGTTCCCGCGCTTCAGGCCGGGAAGGACGTGTACCAGGAAAAGACCATGGCCTTCAACCCCGACCACGCCCGGCGCATGCGCAAAGCGTTCGAAGGCTCGAGCCGGGTGGTGCAGATTGGAATTCAATCCACCAGCGGTCCGGCGCAACCCAAGGCGAGCGAGTACGCCACACCCGAACGCATGGGCGTCATCACCGCTCTTCACACCCACCATTACCGCAATGCGCCTTACGGCGGTTGGATGCGCAAGATTCCCCCCGACTGCGATGCCCAGCACCTCGATTGGAAGGCCTTCGAAGGCGAGGCGGATCATTATGCCTTCGATCCCGAGCGCTACATTAACTGGCGCTTCTATTGGGACTATTCGGGTGGGAACGTGTTCGAGAATATGGTCCACCAGGTAGGCTTCTGGTACAAGGCGCTGAATCTGAAAATCCCGGCCCGCGTCATGATGACGGGTGACAACTACCTCTCGCCCAAAATGCAGGTTCCCGACACCATGAGCGCCTGCATGCATCAGCCCGAGAAGATTTTCTTCACTTGGAATTCGATGTTCGGCAACAACTTCTATGGGGAAGGTGAAGACCTTCTGCTGGGCAACCAAGGGACACTGCTCTGCAAGGAACTGGACGGATTGCGCTACGTTCCCCAAGCCAGGCGGCATTCCGAACCGTCGGCCGAGGCTGCTCCTGCGGTTCCGGACGTCGCAGGGATCGGAGACGGGGGAATGACCAAGGCCCACATGCAGAACTTCTTCGACTGCGTGCGCAGCCGCCAGGAACCCAATTGCCCCTTCGAACTCGGGTTCCGGTCTGCCATCACCTGCCAGATGGCCAATGCTTCCTACCGCCTGGGCCGCAGCGTGCAGTGGGATGAAAGCCGGCAGGACATCGTCTGACGGGGCGCCTATTCTTGATCGGAAGAACCAGGAGGAGGCCTCTTCGCGGGTTTCTTGCTCGGGAGCTCAAACAGCCCAAAGGGCCACAGCACCAAGTCGATACCCTGCTGCGCCAGATCGCCGAGCGCGTATTCTCCGGGGTCGAGGGGCTGTTGGAGCTTCAGACAGTAAAGATCGGGAGCTAGCTGTGTGCGCTGCAATTGCACCGCGGCAGAAGCCTGCGATGCTTTTCCCACGCCGGCGCGGCTTGCCTCGACCCTTTCCACAATTCGCGACTCTTTCACGACCTTCACGGGAATCAGTTCCATCCTGGTGCCTAGCCCCTGGCTAGACTTCACATAAAACGTCGGCATCGCTTGCTGTAGCCGCACGGCAGCCTTGGGACCAGGAAGTTCAAGGATCGCCTGGCCTTTCAGCAAGTGCCCGGGAACGGCCAGGGCAAACGCCGCCCGCCGCTTATCGGTGATCACTTCCGGAGTGGATTGAATCAGCCGGATCACGCGAGTTCCATCGAACGCGAAGACCCCTTCTTCATTGGGCAGGTGAATGCCCGGGGCAACCTCGAATCCCGTGTCCGGAGGCTTGTAGAAGCGTTCCTTCTCAATCTCGTGGCCTTCCGCGAGTTGTTTCTTCTGGACCGATTTCTCTTCCTCCAGCGCGCGTTTCGTCGTCTCGAGGTCAACCAGAGATAGAGGAACTTCTTCCCACTCGGAGCGCTCGACGCTATAGTAGCGAACTCTCTCCCCGTTCACCTCGTAGCTGGAAACAAGTTGATAGGTCCCATCTTTCAGAAACAGTTTCTGGGTGGTTGCGGCCGGCAGTGATACCCACGTCAGGCACGCGAGCGCTGCCACTATCATTAATACTCCGCGCAGGAGGGGCTTCATGGTTCAGCCTTCGTTCATTGTCTGCGGAGTTCATCAAGGGTGATGTAGTCCCCACGTTCGTAAGCGGCCCTGCCGCGAGCAATAGCTCGTTGCTCGGCAGGGGTAGGAGCCTCTTCTGGGAATTGCCGAATCGAAATGTAGATCCGGAGCGCCTCAAGCACGAGTTCGGAGCAAGTCCGGTGCTCTTCTCGGCTAGTTTTCTTGACCTGTTCTGCCATCGCGGCGGGGAGTGAAACGGTGATCGTTTGACAGGCTCTCATAGTAATCAAGTCTCCAAATCCTATGTTAAGAGTCTAACAGACGAATCGCAGGAGCAGCAACCTCCAGCCAAGGGCTCGTGCGCTCAGTGAATTAACGCACTTCGATCTTCAATACGCTGTCGTTCGGGTCGGGCGCCATGGTAGGCACCGTAATCAGCAAGCGATCTTTCTTTTGCTTGAAGCGGATTTTGTGGCCCGTCGCCAGCAGGGTGACGCGGGAAACCCGGCTCGTTATGGCGGGCAATTCCAACTCGGGTTTCGATGGCCAATCGAACACGTGGAGATAAATCGCCTTGCCCTTTGCCGTGGTCTTTCCAAAGGGGAGGTTTTGCCAGGGCCCGTAGGTGGTCCCGTAGATCGAGTCGCCGTTGACCTTTATCCACTCTCCCATCGCCTGGAGGCGTTCAACGAATTCAGGTTGAATTGTGCCCTCCGGCGTGGGGCCGACATCCAGCAGGAAATTGCCGCCTTTGCTCGCCACGTTAGCCAGGTCCTGAATGAGCGCTTTCACGGACTTGTAGTGCTGATCGTTTTTGTTGTATGCCCAGGTGTCGTTGATCGTCATGCAGGTTTCCCAAAGCTGAAATTCCTCCGTCCCGCTCTTGGTTGGAACCCGGTCCGGTATCTGCTGCTCGGGAGTCACGAAATCGCCATCAACCCCGATCCGGTTGTTGATGAGCGTGGCGGGCTGTAACTCATGAATCAAGTTGATAAATCGCTGGCCTTGGTACTTGTCCTCTCGAGCCAGACCATCGAACCAGATCAATGCCACGGGACCATACTTGGTCAGCAATTCGCGAAGTTGACCCTCCATGTAATCAAGGTAGGAAGCCCACTCCGGCCGGCTCGGGTCGCCGTGCCAACTGTCCTTGACAAGCTTGGTGGTGTCCCTGTAGCCGGGGTGGTGCATGTCCGGCGGGGAGTAGTAGAAGCCTAGGGGCATTCCCGCTTCGTGGGCGGCTTTGGCCAGCATGGCGATACCGTCTTTGCCATAGGGCGTGTTGGTAATCTTGTAATCGGTCAGCGCCGAGTCGAACATGCAAAAGCCGTCGTGATGCTTGGTGGTGATGACCATGTACCGTTGCCCGGCTTGTTTCGCTAACTCGACCCAGGCAGCGGGATCATATTGGACGGGGTTGAACCGCTTATAGAGCGACACATACTCGGGTTCGGTAATGTGCCAGGCGGCCTCAGGTTCCATGATGGGCCACGAAGCCTCCACGCTGGCTACTGAATACGGACCCCAATGGATGAACATTCCGAATTTCGCTTCCCCATACCAGGCTGTCCTCGCCTCTTCCGATTTCTGTGCACCCTGGGGCGGGTTCACGCCCTCCGCGCCGCTTAGGGACGACGTCGCGATCAGCAAATAACCCGCCGTGAGTGCCAAAAGAAAGACCAGCCTTCCGCGCCGACTCTTCCGCATGGCTTCCCTCCCACTCGATTTTCGTGGTGCCCGATGTTTTCGATTCCTGCGATGCGCGCTTCCAAGCGCCCGCCCTGTCACGCTGATCTTCAGGTCAGCGCAGTGTGGGCCTGCCGAAGCGTCAGCACTGAGAACTGGAGAGCATAAATGACGCAACGCCGAGTCCCACGAGGAGGGTAAACCTGCTCCCCAGTTTGCGCAAGCGAAGAATTGCCATGTGTTCTGAGTTGGCCCTTCCTGCCCTCTTGTTGTAGACTCCACAGGCTAGGACCGCGGTTCATCAGGGAGGAGACAAGGATGCAATCCCTAACTCGGCGTTCGTTCGTCAAATCGGTCGGCCTGAGTGCCGGCTGGGCCTCGATGCCACCTGTTGCCGAAGCGTTAAGCGCCAGGCCCGAGCCCGATGTACCGCTTCCGCAGAGCCCACCCAAGGAAGGAGAGCTGCGTTTTCGCCAGGTTCACTTGGACTTTCATACTTCGCCGCTCATCGCTGACGTCGGAGCGGATTTCGACGCCGACGAATTCGTGCAGGTCCTGAAGGACGCCCACGTCAATTCCATTAACATTTTTGCCAAGTGTCATCACGGCATGGCTTACTACCCCAGCAAGGTCGGCCCGATGCATCCGGGGCTGAAATTCGATCTGCTGGGAAAGATGATTGAGGCCTGCCACAAGGCGGATATCCTGACGCCCGTCTACATCACGATCATGTGGGACCAGTACGCTGCCGAGCAGCACGCCGATTGGCGCGTGCTGGACGAAGAAGGGCGGGCCGACGGAGCCCGGCCGCTCCAGGCAGGCTGGAAACGCGTCTGCCCCAACACTCCCTATCTTGATTATGTAACCGCGCAAGCCGAAGAGGTAGCCAAGAACTACGAAGTGGATGGCTTCTGGTTCGATATCCTCGAGTATTCGAGTTTCGGATGCTTCTGTCACTACTGCCTCCAGGAAAGAGAAAAGCTGGGCCTGGATTCAGCCAAGCTGGAAGACCGTTCAAAGCATGCGGAACTAGTCCTGCTGCGGACGGTGGACCGGCTCTATTCAACGGCCCGGCGCTACCGGCCCAACGCTCTGATGTTCTTCAACGGCCGGGTTCGGGTTGGAATGCGGCCTTATTTGAAATATCTCACTCAGGTTGAAGTCGAGTCCTTGCCGGGCGGCGGATGGGGGTACGCTCACTTCGCGATCATGTCCCGCTACGTGCGGAATTTGGGCTTGGATTACCTGGGCATGGACGCCCGGTTCCATCGAAGCTGGGGTGACTTCGGAGGCTTGCGGAATCAGGCAGCACTGGACTACGAATGTTTCCGGATGCTGGCGCAAGCCGGGAAGTGCTCAGTCGGCGACCAACTCCACCCGCGCGGAAAGCTTGTAAAGCCGGCGTACGAGCGGATCGGACGGACCTATAAGAGCGTGGCGGAGAAAGAGCCGTGGTGCACGGGTGCGAAGGCGGTGACTGAAATCGGATATCTCTCGACCGCCCATTTCGTCGTGCCGGCCAGCGTCGCGCCCTCCGACGAAGGCATAACGAACTTGTTGGAAGAGTTGCATTGCCAATTCGACACGCTCGATCACGAATCGGATTTCTCCCGGTACTCCGTCATCATTCTCCCGGATGGCCATCGTTTTGACGATCACTTGCTGAACAAAGTGAGGGCTTATCTAACGGGCGGAGGGAAGCTGATCTTGAGCCACGAGTCGGGGCTGGACGCGGCGGGCAAACAGTTCGCGCTGACGGAGTTGGGGCTCGAATACCTGGGGCCTTCACCGAATCAAGGTAACAAGGGCGACTACTTCGAGGTGCTGGAAGGCGCCAATGCGGGGATTGCGCCCATGGTTCATTTCACCTATGTTCCCGGTTCAGTGGTTAAAGCCCAGCCGGGAACAACCGCCTTGGCCCGCATCTGGAAACCCTATTTCGACCGCAATTACCAGCACTTCAGCTCGCACCAGCAAACCGCTTACGATCAGCCTACGGACCATGTGGCCGCGGCGCAGAAAGGTAACCTCATCTACATCTCATTCCCCGTGTTCAGCGGTTATGCGAATAATGCTTATGAGGTCCAGAAGCTGTTGGTGAGAAATTGTATCCAACGCCTTCTGCCCAACCCGCTGGTGAAGACGGACCTTCCTTCGACGGCGGAACTGACGGTTACGGAGCAAAACGGGAGGCGCATCCTGCACGTGCTGCATTATCCGGCAGCAAGGCGCGCTCCGGACCTGGACATCGTTGAGGAGGTCATCCCCCTTTCCAACGTGAACATCGCCCTGCGTACAGATCAGAAGCCCAAGCAGGTGTACCTGGCCCCGCAACGGCACACCCTGAAACTCGATTACAACGATGGCTATGCGAGCATTGTTGTTCCCTCGGTACAAGGGCACCAGATGGCAGTCTTCGAACTGTAATGGATTCCCGCTTTCGCGGGAATGACGTGATTTTCGAGAGAACCGTAGGCGACGAGGAATCTCCCTTTGTTTTCAGGGCGAGATTCCCCGCTGCGCTCGGAATGACAGGTTAACGAGAGGGACTGTGCCGTTTCTTTTGATCTGGCTGTTAACGAGTTTGGGAGCGCCGCTCGCGCAGCCTCGTTCTGCTGCGTGGCAAGGAGTGCTCCGCGATGCGAATGGGAACTCCGTTTCGGGTGCCGTGGTCATCTTGATAGAACAGCGTAGCGCAGGTGTGCCCGCCACCGCAGGCCAGTTCCCTCTCTCCAAGTTCGAGTGCACCACAGATGAACGCGGTGTTTTCAGCTTCGCAGAACTCCTTGCCGGAAGCTACCAGGTGTCAGTGCGCTGGCAGGGGTCAGCAGCAGCTCTGCGGGACACGCTGGAGTTGCACGAGGGAGATCGCTTCCAGGCTGGATTGCGCATCTCTGTGGGCCGGAAGGACCTTACTCTCACTGGGGTCTCAGCGGGCGGCGACGAGCCGGTGAACACCGGCGGGTTGCAAGCCAACAGTAACGGTGAGCGGGCGAGCGGGGGTGAGCAACTGTCAAGCAAGCAAGTCTCCGGATTGCCTCTCAACAAACGGGACTTTACGCAGTTCCTTCAACTCGCGGCAGGCACCACGACGGATACTAACGGCGCGGCCAACTTCACGCAGCAATTCGCGGTCAATGGACAGCGCGGATCCACCGCCGTGTTTGCCATGGACGACGTCGACACCACCGACCCTGAGATCGGCGGGGCCGCCTTTTCAAACTTCAACGTCGAGGCCATCCAGGAAATCCGCAGTGACTCCGGCGTGATGCCTGCCTCCGTCGGGGAAGGAGCGGCAGCTTTCACCAACGTGATTACGAAATCGGGGACGGACCAGATCCACGGTGCGGCGTTCGAATTTGCGCGCAATGCGGCGTTTGATGCGCGAAACTTTTTCGATCAGCGAAGTATCGCCAACCCGGGCCGCATCCCGCCGTTCGTCCGCAACGAATTCGGCTTCACTAACGGCGGACCGGTTATCCTGCCGGGTCTCTACGATGGTCGCCACCGGACTTACTATTTTGGAGAATATCAGGGTTTCCGACAGGTGCTGAGCAGCACCGAGGTACTCTCAGTTCCCACGGCGCCAGAACGGCAGGGACTCGACTCCACGGCGGTGCCGGGAGATACGCTGGTCGTTCCGGTGAATCCGGCAGTGGCGCCGGTGCTGGCGCGCTATCCCCTGCCCAACGATCTGCAAGGCGCTTACGGAGCCCGGACCTTTGCCACTTCCGTGAAGGTCCCTACGGATAGCGACCAGTTTTCCATCCGCATTGACCACAAGATTTCGGACCGCGCCAGTCTGACGGTGCGCTTCGCCCTCGATAATGTTTCCGGGCCCACAACCAACCCCGACCAGAGTGCCATCGACCCCTCATTCGGCATTCGATTTATTGACCACCAGCGGAATCTGGGGCTTGTGTATACTCGCCAGATCTCCGCCAATCTCGCCTCCGAATCGGTGATTGATTACATTCGCACCACACCGTCATTCCTCACCACCAACACCACGCAGCCGGGCGTGGTCTTTGCCGACGGCCTTTACGAGCCCTTCAATACGGCTTCCGGGTCAAATATGGAAATGTGGACAAATCTGATCCAAGTCCGGCAGAGTTTTGCCTGGGTGCGTAAATCCCATGCTTTTAAGTTCGGCTTTGAGGGACGGTTCAATCGCGATACCGCCACGTATGCGTTCTCCGCGAACGGCACGTACACCTTCGGAGGAGGACCGGCCTACTCGCCGGTCGCCATCCCGTCCGCCAGCGGGCAACATAATATTTTGCCTGGCGATCTTCTGCCGGATTCGCTGGCCGGATTCTTAACCGCCACTCCCTATGCCTCGGATTTTTCTATCGCCGGAGCGGACTTCCCAACCGGCAAACTCATCGGACTCACGGCAATTCGCCGCAACGCCTACAACGCGTACTTTCAAGACTCCTGGAAAATATCTTCGACAGTGAGCTTGACGTATGGCTTGCGCTACGAGGTCAACGCCCCGTTCCACGAGGCCCACCGTGAGCTCACCGGCGTGGACTTTGTCAGCCCTGGCGGGCAGCCCGTAAAATCCTGGGATCCGGGCGCGCAAGAAAGGATGATCTTGAATCCCGACCCGATGTATCCACGAGAGTGGGGAGGCTTCGGTCCCCGCCTTGCCTTAGACTGGCGGGCAACAGGCCACACTACTCTTCGCGCGGGTGCCGGCATCACAACCCGGCTTCCCAATTTGGGCATCGACAATGCGGCCACCGGGGGATTCCCTTTCGTCATCAATCCCTACTTCACAGCCAAGGCAGGCACGCCGGTGCCCTTCAAAGATTCGGTCATCCCATTTACCGCGCCGCAAGTCTATAGCATCGAGGGCCAACCGCTTCTCGTAAACGGGGACTCCCGGAACCTCGCGCCCAACACGGTGGTTGATCTCCGGCGGTTCGAGAACGACCTGGCTGCTCTTTCGCCGGGGCATCAATCCTACCCGCTGCTCGTTTACGACACGAACAACCGGTACCAGGAAGGCTACATCGAGACGTTCACCGCGGGTTTGGAGCACGAATTCAGCGACGTACTCTTCAACGCCTCCTACGTGGGCACGGCAGGAGTGCACCTCTCGGCGATGGATTTCCCCAACGGATACGGCGGCGCCGATCCCGGTTTCGCTCCGTTTACGACCTTCGATTCGTCAGGGGAGGCGACGGGAGGGCTTGGCCCGGAGTATGTCGTGGGCAGCGCCGTGCACTCGACCTATCACGCTTTCAACACCAGCCTCTCGAAAACCTCGCCGCGTCTGGGCCTCGGCTTTCAAGCCAATTATACATTCAGCAAGTCTCTCGATTCGGCGAGTTCGGGAGTCGTTGGGCTGGGGCAAATCCCTTCGGCGGGAACAATCATCCAGGCTCCGCCGCAGGATCCGCGAAATCGCGGCGCTGAGAAAGGCCCCTCCACTTTCGACATTACGCACATCGGTAGTTTTGAGTTTATTCAGGTCCTGCCCTTCGATCGTCTGTCTTTTCTAAGGCCTTTGGGCCGGCCTTTCACTTCCGGCTGGCAACTTTTGAACATCAGCACTCTCACCAGCGGTTCTCCCTTCTCGGTGTTCTCCGGCGTGCAACAAACTGGGCTCGGCACAAACGGCGCCGACCGCCCGGACCAAATCGCGCGGCCCCAGTTCTCCACCAGCCGGAAAATCCGGGAAGATTACTTCGGACTCGGAGACGATAACGCCTCAATCTTTTCGATTCCCGTCGGTTTGCCGGGCGGAAGTGGACCCAATTCCGGCCAGCTCGGCACCTTGGGGCGCAACACCTTCCGCGGACCCGGCTTTCGCGATTTCGACTTTGCGTTGGTCAAGGACACTTCACTTCTGGCGCGACATGGCGGCGAGCCGCTCACGCTGCAATTTCGCGCTGAATTCTTCAACGTGTTTAACCTGGTGAACTTCGGTTTGCCGGCCAATATCGTTCGTGGAAGCGGGTTCGGCCTCATTAACCACACCGCGGGACCGTCGCGGCAGTTGCAGTTTTCGCTCAAGCTGCTTTATTGAAGGCAGTCCCTCATGTTCGTCAGCCGACGAACACCCAGAAACCATGAAAATCCTGTCATTCTGAGCGAAGCGAAGAATGACAACGCGTTTTCAAGGCAGAGTGTTGTAGCGCGGGCGGAAAAAACCCGACCTACATTTCCGCTGGCAAGCCAGCGCCCTTCGACGCCTTCATCCCCGGCGGGCTTATTTGCGCTTTAGGAACTCGCGGATCTTTTCGAAGTCTTCGCGCAGGATCTTCTCCTCGCGGGGGTTGCGCAAAACGTAGGCAGGGTGAACGGTGGTGAGGGCTTTGGAATGTGCAAAATCGTAGAACTGGCCATGAATCTTAGTGATGCCTTCCTTAATTCCCAAGACGGTTTTGACTGCCGGCGCGCCCAGGCAACAGATCAAACGTGGCTGAATGGTCTCGAGCTGCCGGAAAAGAAAGGGTGAACAAGTCTCGATTTCGTCCTTCTCCGGCGTGCGGTTTCCGGGCGGACGGCACTTGACGACGTTACAGATGTAAACCTCCTGGCGTTTCATGTCGATCATCTGGATCATGCGATTCAGGAGCTGCCCGGCGCGCCCCACAAACGGCAGGCCCTGCTCGTCTTCGTCGGCCCCCGGTCCCTCCCCCACAAAAACCAATTCGGCGTGCGGATTCCCTTCCCCGAAAACTATCGTTTTCCGGCCGCCGGAGAGTTTGCAGCGCCGGCAATCGCCCAGGTCGGCGCGGATCTCCTGGAGCGTTTCGGGGCCTGTCGGTTTTGGCGCCGGTGTTTCGAACAGGCTGAAGGAGGCCACGGGAGGCCTTATGGGTGCGGCCGCGGCTACGGTCGGCGGGACCTCCACTCGAGGCGGAGGGGCGGCAGGAGCGGCAGGCGTGGTCTCGCGAGCGGCCGGCGGCGTCGCAGCACGGGGTATGGGCACACCCGGATGCATCGGCGCAGGCGTCTCGTTACGCGCAGCAGCCAAAGGGGCGGTAGGTGGTGCGCCGGGGCTCGCCGCTGCCGGAGGGCCTGGGCTCCGCCGGTAGAATTCCTCGATTCCCAGTTCACGATAGAATTGCAACCAATTGGTAAGTTCCTGTTTTAGCCCGTCATCCATTACTCGGCTCTTGAGTAGAACCCCCTCACCCGGCCCGCCTCCCGATGAAGTGCATCGGGACTGCGGCCCACCCTCTCCCCCAAGGGGGAGAGGGCTTGAGATCTCCACTCTTTCCCGACTGACATGTCGGGTTCTGCCTACTGCCGACTGCCTACTGCCTACTGCCTACCGCCTTCCGCATTGCCACGACCTCGTCGAGGATTCGCTGTGCGACCTCAAGCTTGCTCATTTTCTCGAGAGGCTTAGTGCGACCGTCGGGGAATACCAGGGTAACGATGTTGGTCTCCACATCAAAACCTGCACCCGGCTGGGAGACGTCATTGGCTACGATAAAGTCGAGGTGCTTGTCGCGCACTTTGGCGGCAGCGTTCGCCAGCAGGTTTTCAGTCTCCGCCGAGAATCCCACCACCACTTGTCCTGGCCGCCGCCGGGAAGCCAGCATGGCCAGGATATCCGGCGTGTGCTCAAGCTTAAGCTGGGGAATCCCGTCCTGCTTCTTAAGCTTGTGAGGATAAACTTCCACCGGCCGGAAGTCCGCCACTGCGGCTGCCATCAAAGTCACCGTAGCCTGCTCGAAGTGATGCAACACGGCCTGCGCCATCTGCTCGGCGGTGCGGACGCGCGCCACTTCCACCCCGGCAGGAGGATCGAGGTGAGTAGGCCCGCTGATGAGCACCACTCGTGCCCCTCGGCGGCAACCGGCCTGCGCCACCGCATATCCCATCTTCCCGGAAGACCTGTTGCTGAGGTAACGCACCTCGTCCCAAGGTTCCTGGGTTGGCCCAGCCGTCACCAGCAGGTATTCACCGCCCAAATCATCCCCTTCCCCGAGGATGGCAAGCACCGCCTTGGCGATGCTCTCCACGGAGGTGAGGCGGCCCGCCCCGGTCATTCCGCAAGCGAGATAGCCCTCGTCAGGCGGCAAGACCTTGACTCCCCGCTCGCGCAGAATTTCAACATTCTTTTGCGTGGCAGGGTTTTCCCACATATTCACATTCATGGCCGGAGCTGCAATCAGGGGAGCCTTGGTGGCCAGGCAGAGGGTGGTGAGGAAATCGTCGGCAATTCCGTGGGCCATCTTTGCCAACACGTTTGCCGTGGCGGGAGCAATCACTACGGCATCAATTGCCTGCGCCACGGCGATGTGCTCGATGGCGCTTTCCACGTTGGCTGCCCCCTGCGGTCCGCCGCCAAACATTTCCGTGATGACTTTTCGGCCGGAAAGAGCTGCAAAAGTGAGCGGAGCGACGAATTCACAGGCATTCCGGGTCATTACGACTTGGACTTCCACGCCTCGCTCTTGCAGCAGGCGCAAGAGTTCCGCAGCTTTGTAGGCGGCGATGCCGCCCGAGATTCCTAGTGCAACTCGCATGACAAAAACCAGGATACGGGGATCAGGAGTCAGGAGCCAGGAGTCAGGAGTCAGAATTCGGGATTTCAGATTTCAGATTCAAAGCCCAGTCCCTAGCCCTTAATCCCTAGCCCCTACTTCTTCGGCTTCTTGTTCTTGTCGTACTCGCCGGCGGCCGGCGTCAGCAATTCGAAAGGCACCAAGCCCGCCGTGACTTCTAGTTGGGCTACTCTCGTCAACCGCTTTTCGCTGCTCTGAATGAGCGGGCGCGCGCCGGCCTGAAGCTGCCGGGCGCGTTTGGCAGCGACCAGAATATAGCGAAACTTGCTGTCGATCTTCTGAGGCAGATCCATCCGATTCATCCTCCAAATGTCCTGCAAATCTCTTGAGCGCGCCCCGCCTGGATCTGGCGCCGCAACCGGCCTGCCTGGACTATCGCTCCCAGGGCCTTTGTGGCCCGCGGGAGATGATCGTTAACGACCAGATAATCATATTCAGGCCAGTGGGAGATTTCCTGGCGGGCTGCCGCTAACCGTCGTTCTACAACCGCTGGCGAATCCGAATGCCGGTGCGTCAGGCGCCGTTTCAGCACCTCGAAGGACGGCGGCAATATAAAGACGCTGAGCGCTTCCGGCAAACGCTTCCTGACTTGTTGATGCCCCTGAACATCAATATCGAGCAGCACATCGCGCCCCTCCGCCAAAATCTTCTGGAGCTGTGCTTTCGAGGTGCCGTAAAGGTGTCCAAAAACCTCGGCCCATTCGATGAATTCGCCCGCAGCGATCATCCGCTCGAAGCGCCGGCAGTTCACGAAAAAGTAGTCGCGCCCTTCTTTCTCACCGTCACGCCGCGGCCGTGTGGTATGGGAAACCGAAAAAGCCAGATCGGGCCGAGTGGCGATCAGCCGTCTTACCAGGGTTGATTTCCCGGCTCCCGACGGCGCCGAAATAACCAAAATGCTGCCGCGTCCGCAGGAAAGTTCCTTATTCTCCATCATTCAATGTTCTGAGCTTGTAGGGGGACGGCTTGCCGTCCCCTCATGAGCGGGTAGGGCAAGCCCTACCCCTACACGTTTTCAAGGCTGTATTATTCAATGTTCTGAGCCTGCTCGCGCAGCTTCTCGATTTCGCTCTTCATCTCAATCGCCAGGTGCGCGACCTCGAGGCCGACTTCCGGCAAATCCGTGGTCTTCGAGAGAAGCGTGTTCGCTTCGCGGTTCATTTCTTGCAACAGGAAATCGAGCTTCTTGCCCACCTCAGGACTCTGTGCGAGTAGTTGCTTGACCTGGGTAACATGGCTCCGGAAGCGCGTCAACTCCTCGGTGGTATCCGAACGGGAGGCCAGATACGCAACCTCGGCCGCCAGTCGCGCTCCGTCCAATTCCGTACTGCCCATCAAATCCCTTAGACGGCATTCCAAGCGATGCTGGTAGAGCTTCGGAAGGCGCTCTGCCAATTTTGTCACTTCCTCAGTCAGCGCCTCGAGCCGGGCCAGCCGGGCCTTGAGGTCCCGCCCCAGGTCTTCGCCTTCGCGGCCACGCATCTCGTTCAGGCTCAACAAAGCCTCCGTAGCCACACGCTCCACGAGGACGCGGACCCGCTCCAGGTCCTCCGCGGAAAGCTCGCCGTTTCCGCCCGTTGCCAGACCGGGAACGCGCAGCAGAGCCACCAAATCCGGATCGGAACTACAGTCGAATTCCTCGCGCAAGGTCTGGTAAGCGGCCACGTAAGCTGCCAGGAGCTTACGGTCAATCACCAGTCCGGCATTTCCGGGCTGATCGAAATTGACGGTCACTTCTACATGCCCCCGTGTAATGTGATTCTTGATAAGCCGCCTCAGCAGGGGATCCATGGACTCCAGTACCGACGGGAAGCGAAGCTGCACGTCCAGAAAGCGGTGGTTGGTGCCACGAATGCTCACCGCGATCGAGTAGCCTCCCTCCTCAGCTTGAACCTTACTGTAACCCGTCATGCTTCGAATCATATCGTCTCGTCCATGTTCCGGCAGCGATTCCACGCAGGGGGATCGCCCAATGGCGGCGTGTGGCCGCCTCGACATCAGGTTGACTCACCGCTGATCCTGCTGTGTTAAGCGCGGCGAAGCATCGCCGTAATGGTTATATGTCGTTGAGTTCTTTCACACGTTCTCTTCCCTGCGCAAGGGCTAGCTACGGTTGGTAGTGACTCATTTTGAGAATTTCCATATTAGAACGAGCATAATAATCACGTCAACAAGGATAGCCGCTGGGTGGTAGTAGTCGTACCAGAAGTTCAGGCCGAGGATCACGAGCAATATTGGCCAAGCTTGTTTCAAGTTGGCAGTGATCTTGTTGCGCTGATCGGGGAGCTGACTGTCCACAGTGTTATTATACGATCAAAAGAGCTTCCTTCTCGTATTTTCAAAATGCGTCACTACCCTACGGTTCCGCGTCCACAAATTGCAGCTCGTGCAACTTCTGGTACATGCCTCCCCGGCTGACCAGGTCCTCGTGGCTCCCCACCTCCGTGATGGTGCCGTGGTCCAGGACAATAATTCGTTCCGCGCGCCGCACCGTCGAGAGGCGATGGGCAATCACCAACACGGTGCGGCCCTGCATCAAGTTGGCCAGGGCTCTCTGAACCAGCAGTTCCGACTCCGTATCGAGTTCCGAGGTGGCCTCGTCCAGGATGAGTATGGGTGGATTCTTGAGAAGCGCGCGCGCGATGGCAATGCGCTGGCGCTGCCCCCCCGAGAGCCGTTGCCCGCGCTCTCCGATCACCGTCTGGTACCCCTCGGGCATTTCCAGGATGAACTCTTCCGCCAAAGCCGCTCGGGCAGCTTCCCGGGCGGCCTCCTCGCTGGCCAGTTGGCTGCCGTAGCAGATGTTATTGTAGACGGTGTCGTTGAAAAGTATGGTTTCCTGGGTGACGATCCCGATTTGGGCGCGAAGTGAATCGAGCTTTAAGTACCGAACGTCATGGCCGTCGATCAGAAGCCTGCCGCGCGTGACGTCAAAGAACCTCGGAATGAGACTGGCCAGTGTGGTCTTGCCCGCGCCACTCGAGCCCACAATGGCCACGACCTCTCCCTTGCGAATTCGCAGGTCGATGTTGCGCAGCAGCGGCAAAGACTCTTCGTAGTCGAAATCCACGTTCTCAAACTCAATCTCGCGCTCGAATGGCGGCAGGGTCGAAGCCCCCGGCTCGTCGTGAATGTCCGGGTGAAGGTCGAGATAGTGAAAGACCTGCTCGGAGGCGCCCACGGCCTGCGCGGCGGCGTTATGGACGCCGGTAAGCCGCTTGATGGGTTCATAGGTCTTGATCAAAGCGTAAAGGAACGCCACGAATCCGCCTGTGGTCTGGGCGTGATGCATGATCTCGTTGCGCGCATAAAGGAGAATGCCGGCGACCGTGATGGCGCCCAGAACTTCCATGATCGGCGACGTCGCGGCTTGGGCCCGCACCCAGCGCAAGCTGACCCGCAGCAGCCGCCGCGTGGCGGCCTTGAATTTCTCCACCTCCATACGTTCCATGCCAAAGGCTTTTACAATGCGAATGCCGGAGAACGTCTCCTGGAGCACATTGTTCAACTCCGCCATCTTATCCTGGCTGGAGCGGCTCGAAATGCGAATGTATCGCCCGATGTTGTGAGCGGGGAACACCACCACAGGCACCAGGATCAACGAGCCCAGTGCCAACTTCCAGTCAACATAGAACAGCACCCCCAGCAATCCGATGAGTGTAAAACTCTGCTTCAGGAAATCGGCGGCGGTTTGCGAAACCGCAAACTGGATTCTCTCAATATCGCTAGTGACCGTGGACATCAACCGGCCGGTGGAGGTCCTCGTGAAGAAAGCCATCGACTGCTCGATGATCTTTGAATAGAGTAGGTTCCGGAGATCTCTCACCACGGAATGGCCGATGAAATTGATGAAATAAGTCGCCACGAACTCCGCCACACCTTTGACCAAAGTCACCGAGACAATGGCGATGGCCACGATGGTCCAGGCATTATGAATCCAGGCCGGGAAGAACGCCTGTAGATAGATTGGCCGGCCTCCGAAAGGCCACTGGAACAAGACAATCTTGCCTGCATCCGTGCCCGGAGCAAGCACGCGGTCGAAAACCGGCTTAATGAGTAACGCCGTTAGCGCCTCACAACCCCCTACCAATGCCATCAACAGGAATGCGACCATGAAGCGGAAGGAGTAGGGCTTTAGAAAGGCGAGTAAGCGTTGGACTTGGGTCTTCACGTTAAAAGCCCCCGTTCGACCAAGCCCATAGGATGCCCATCACGCAGAAGTTTAACCTCCAAGCGCAACCGAGTCAACCCAAAAGGCTAAGGTGGAGTCGTAACCCACCTTGATTTGGCGCGGCCATCTTGGCTGTGACCGTGCACGGGCATTCTGCCCGTGCCGCCGGAAATTGAGTCTCTGCCCAATGGGGGCCGGACTTGGTCTGGAAGGGAATTGCCTCGTTCAATCCGAAACTGGGCTTTGTCTGGCAGGTTTTCCGCAGCGAGAAGATGACGCTACCACAGGAAGCCGGCGGGAGACCTATTTCGCATTTTTCGCTTTTGTACCTCGATGATAATGTCCCCTTTTCTCCTCGTTAGAAATGTCCCCTAATAGAGTCTCCGAAAGGAGGCAGATTGGGGCGAACCAGGATGAGTGAGAGGGAGTTGAGGCGGTGCGGGGTA
>Ga0187864_10000315_pt1 | contig 54260 bp, 47 predicted proteins | sample June2016WEW_11_4_FD_132985 | JGI IMG/M metagenome (GOLD analysis project Ga0187864, IMG submission 132985) | Peatland microbial communities from SPRUCE experiment site at the Marcell Experimental Forest, Minnesota, USA - June2016WEW_11_40 | ecosystem: Environmental > Terrestrial > Soil >...
AGGGCCGAGTGCTAATTACCGCTCTGCTGACTGCGCGAGCGGCCAACGTCGCCAAGCTCGCCGCCGCGTGATAAAATCTTCGCGGAAATACAAGAAATGCACGGTTAGCATTGCGAAGACAACCGCGAAGAGATTAGCGCATTTCCATCTATGTGAATCTGATTTGAATCTGTGGCGAGAATTGCGTTTCTTCGCGTTTATCTTCGTGGCCTTCGCGTCTTCGCGGTGCAATTCTGTTCTCGCCGGACGACAAACGCGGTAAGATCGGCTGATCTCATGCGAGACCGGCTCCAAATCGTCGAGGCGTTTGAATCGCTGTGCGCGGACGGGCGGCCGGCGGCCCTGGCGACGGTCGTCGCGGTTGAGGGATCATCCTATCGCCGGCCGGGGGCGCGAATGCTCGTCGCTGCCGACGGCCGGACTTGGGGAACGGTCAGCGGCGGATGCCTGGAACGCGATGTTGCCCGACGCGCGCGATTGCTCATCGCCGAGCCGGGCGAGGCTTCGCTCGTCTGCTATGAAACCGATGAGGAAGAATTTGGCGAGGAAAACGCCCGGCCGATTGTCGATCCCGGCCCTTCGCTGGGATGCGGGGGCCGAATCGAAATTCTCATTCAGCGTGTGACCGCGGCCGATCCCGCGGCGCTGGCGGCACTGTCCGCGACCCTTCGGCAGCGGCGGCGCGCAACCTTGGCCACGGTCTTCCGCGTCTCTTCAGCGGCCGATGGTGCGGTGTGCCGCGGGGCGCAATTGCTTCGGCTTGAGAATGAGGAACCATTGGGCCGGATTTCCGATCCTTATTTGCACGACATTTTGCGCGATCAACTTCTTTCAGCTCCTCCGGCGGATCAGAGCTTCGCGCTTCATCGGCACACGCTCCCGCGCGGGGGATGGGCGGACACGCTCGTCGAATGGCTGCTTCCTGGGCAGGCGCTGGCGATTTTCGGCGACGGTCACGATGTCGCTTCGCTGGTCGAAATGGCCAAGTCCCTTGGATGGCACGTGACGGTGATCGGCGCTCGCCCGGCGGCCGGCCTCCGCCAGAGCTTTGGTCGTGCCGATGAAGTGGTTTCTGCCGCCGACGATCCGGCGGCCGGGGCGGTGGATTTGCCCGAGGGCGCGGCGGCGATCGTGATGGCCCACAATTTTGGGCGCGATGCCGCGGTTTTGGCGGCCCTGCTCAAGAAGCCGCCGGCGTATGTCGGCGTGCTTGGGCCTCGGCGGCGCACCGCCCGCTTGCTTGCCGCGGTGGGCGCGACCGCCGAAGCGCACCGCTTGTTTTCCCCGATTGGACTCGACATTGGAGCGGAAACGCCCGAGCAGATCGCGCTGTCGATCCTGGCTGAAATAAAGGCCGTCGCCGCCGGACGTCCCGGAGGATCGCTGCGCGATCGGCCCGGACCGATTCACGTGCATGGCGAAAATGCCCAAAAATGCGATTTTAGCCACGGATGAAGATTTTTCCATAATGACGTCCATTGGCGCAATCATTCTCGCGGCGGGTTCGGGCTCGCGCATGGGACGGGCCAAGCAACTCTTCCGGATCGACGGGCAATCGCTGGTGCGCCGGGCCGCTCGGGCAGCGCTGGATGGCGGATGCGGGCGCGTTGTCGTCGTCACCGGGGCGCACGCCGACGTGGTTGGGCCGGAACTGGCCGATCTGCCGGTGACTGTGTCGTTTAATTCCGCGTGGTCTGGCGGGATGGGGACGAGTATTCGCTGCGGACTGGCCGCATTGCTTGGCAGCGATCCTGGAATCAGCGCGGCGGTCATCCTTTTGTGCGATCAACCCCGGCTGAGTGGCGATGTCGTTCGGAATGTAGTGGCGGCCTGGTCCGGTTCGGGCAAGCCGATGGCCGCTTGCGATTACGGCGGCGCCATCGGTCCCCCCTGCTGCTTTGGCCGGGCGATGTTCGACGCCCTGGGGCGGATTGGCGATGCCGACGGGGCAAAAAGATTACTCCTGGCCGGTCGGGGAAATGTCCAGAGCATCGCCTGGCCCGCCGGAAGCGATGACCTGGACACGCCCGACGATTGGCATCGGCTTTGCCAAACCGATTCACGGCCCGCACAATAGGCCTCATGAATCAACCCGGCTTTCGATGGACCCCGGCCATCGCGGCGCTGGCCATGTTGTTCACGTGTGCGCCGCTGATCCACGCGCAGTCGGTGGAGAACCGCATTGACCAACTGCTTTCGCAAATGACGCTGGAGGAGAAGATCGCTCTGGTGCATGGCGATTCGAGATTCGCCACCGCCGGCGTGCCGCGCCTCGGGATTCCGCGATTGTGGATGTCGGACGGTCCTCAGGGCGTTCGTGAAGACGTCGAAGCCAACGACTGGCGTCCGGCGGGGAGGAACGACGATTTTTCAACCTGGTTGCCGGCCGATCTGTCCCTCGCGGCGACGTTCGATCCTGATCTTGCCCACGAGTATGGAGCGGTGATCGGCCAGGAAGCCAAGGCGCGCGGCAAGCACATCATGCTGGGGCCGAGCCTCAACATTCAGCGAACGCCGCTCAACGGACGGAATTTCGAATACATGGGCGAAGACCCGTGGCTCACCAGCCGGATGGCCGTCGGTTTCATCCGCGGCGAACAAGGCGAGGGAGTCGCCTCCTGCGCCAAGCATTTCGCCGCGAATAATCAGGAGACCGATCGCGGCACAATCGACGTCGAGATGGACGAGCGGACGCTTCGCGAGATTTATCTGCCGGCGTTTCGGGCGAGCGTTCAGGAGGCCGGAGTCCTGTGCATTATGGGGGCGTACAACAAATTCCGCGGCCAGCATTGTTGCGAGAACGATTATTTGCTCAATAAAATCCTCAAGGGCGAATGGGGATTTCAGGGGATGGTCATCTCCGATTGGGGCGGCGCGCACGACACCAAACAGGCCGCGATGAACGGGCTGGACCTGGAAATGGGAACGCGGGGGCCATACGAGGATTATTTCCTGGCCAATCCGCTTCTTAACGCGATCGAGAAGGGAGAGATTCCCCAGTCCGTGCTGGATGACAAGGTGCGCCGGCATCTTCGCGTGATGGCGGCGATCGGGCTTTTGGATAACCCCGCCTGGGGCAACGGGGGGGCGCTCAATGCGCCGCGGCACCAGGCGACGGCGCGTGAAGTCGAAGAGGAGGGCATCGTCCTGCTCAAGAACGAGGGGAATCTTCTTCCGCTGAATTCGGCGAAGATCAGCTCGATCGCGGTGATCGGGGAGAATGCCGAGCGCCGCTTCGCCCATGCCGGCGGGAGCGCGGAGATCAAGGCGATTTACGAAATCCCCGGCCTGCAAGGCATCGTGCAGCGGGCGGGGGCCAACGTGAACGTTACCTTTTCCATGGGGTATTCACGCAGGCAAAACGACGAGCAGAGGGTCGCCCGGGCGGTGGCGGCCGCCAAGGCCGCGGATGTGGCTGTGATCTTCGCCGGTCTGCCGCACGACTGGTACTACGACACCGAGGGAAGCGATCGCCACGATCTGAAGCTTCCCTTTGGCCAGGATGAATTGATTCGGCGCGTGGCCGAGGCCAATCCCAGGACCATTGTCCTGCTGATCGACGGCGGCGCGGTGGAAATGCCGTGGCTCGATCGCGTCGCCGCCGTCGTTGAGGCGTGGTATCCCGGCATGGAGGGGGGGAACGCCATCGCCGGCGTGCTGTTCGGCGATGTGAACCCCTCCGGCAAATTACCCTGCACATTTCCAAAGCGCCTCAACGATTCACCGCCGCACGCCATGGGAAATTTTCCCGGCAACAAAGGCGTCGAGCGGTATGGTGAAGGGTTGCTCGTCGGATACCGATGGTTCGACGCCAAGGATATTGAGCCGCTATTCCCCTTTGGGTTCGGATTGTCCTACACGCATTTCGATTATTCGAATCTTCAACTGTTTCCTCAGGACGGATCGAATAACCGTGAGCTGTGGGTTAAATGCAACGTTTCCAATACCGGCCCGTGCGCCGGAGCGGAAGTGGTGCAGCTTTACGTGAGCCAGGCACACCCAGGGCTGCCGCGGCCGCCGAAGGAATTGAAGGGCTTCGCCAGGATCAGGCTCGACGCGGGGGAACATGGCGTGGTTTGGATTCCGCTGGATCGCAGGGCGTTTGCATTTTACGACCCGGCTCGCGGATGGGTGGCGGAGAAGGATGACTTCACCATCGAAGTCGGCAGCTCTTCTCGCGACATTCGTCTGAAGAAGACGTGGAGCCGGGCGGAGACGTGGGTGGAGAAATAGAATGCCGCCGCGAAGGCGCTAAGACCGCGAAGGCAGACGCGAAGAAACTCAATTCATTTTTGCATTTCTTCGCGGCTGTCTTCGTGCTCATCGCGTCTTCGCGGTTCACTTGCTTCCGGGATAGCGCGGGCGTATTTTGGCGGGACAGGCTTTCTTCAAAGGAGTGTGTTTGCCGGCGCCTGACAAAATTCCGCTTTCACGCGTCCACCAATCCGAGATTATCGACCGCCGAATCCTTCAAGTCGTCAAGGGCGGCAACTACATCCTTGGCCCTGAATGCAAGGCGTTCGAGAGCGAACTGGCTGCGTATTTCGGCGTGAAGCACGCGGTGCTCAGTTCAAGCTGGACGGCGGCGGTGTATCTCCTGCACATCGCCCAGGGCCTGAAAAGCGGCGACGAGATTCTCGTGCCCAGCCTTACCGCCTTTCCCACCATCGAGCCGATGATCCACGTCGGAGCCAAGCCCATCTTTTGCGATATCGATGATACCTACACCATCGATCTGGCGGATGCCGCCAGGAGGATCACCCAGAAAACGGTCGGCATTCTGCCGGTGCATCTGTATGGTCGGCCGGCCAATATTGATGGTGTTTGGAAATTGGCGAAGGATCACGGTCTGTGGGTGATTGAAGATTGCGCCCAGTCGCACGGGGCGAAATGGAGGGGGACGCGCCTCGGGAGTTTCGGCACGCACGCGGCGATCAGTTTTTATCCCTCGAAGAACCTGACCGTTTACGGCGACGGCGGCGCGCTCCTGACCAACGATCCCGAAATGGCCCGGCAGGTGACGATGCTCCGCAATCATGGCCGCAAGGACAAATATCTCCACGAGAAGATCGGATTCAATCTGCGGTTCAACGAGATTCAGGCGGCCGTCGGCCGGGAACAATTGAAGGTATTGGACGAGTTGAACGCGGGGCGGCGGCGGGTGGCGAAGTGGTATCGCCGCGAATTGGCCGGAGCCAAGGGCGTTGTTCTGCCGCCGGCCGATGCCACGGAAACGGAATCCGTCTATCACATGTTCGTCATTCGCCTGGACAATCACGATCTTCGCGAGGCGCTGTCGCGGCATCTGAAGGAGCAGGGAATCGACACGGGCATTCACTATCCCGTCCCGAACCATTTGCAGCCGGCAATCGAGGACCGCTTCGGCAAGCAGCCGGTCGTGCCCCGAACCGAAGATTATGTGAAACGGATTCTGAGCCTGCCGATGTTCCCGTCGCTGACCGAAACGCAGGTTGCGACCGTCTCCAGCGCGATCAAGGGATTTTTGGCGAGGAAGTAATCTCCGACTCCAGAGTTGTGGCCGGTTTTACCCCATGTCAGAACTGCTGCTCATCTACACTGCCGCCTTCGTCTTCCGGATGCCGTACCAGGACAGTTATTGGTTCTGGAAGGTGATTGGATTTGCCGGCATCGGGACCTTTGGGACGCGATTTCTGGTGCAGTGGATTTACAGCGAGAGGTACAAGGAAAGCCGGGTCCCGGTGATCTTTTGGTGGCAAAGCCTCTTCGGCACGCTGCTGTGCCTGGCCTATTTTCTGAGACAGCAGGATTCCGTCGGCATCGCCGGATATCTGCTGAACGTAATTCCGTATTCGCGCAATCTGGTGCTGGTGTATCGGAAGCGGCGGCAGGAGGCCGCGACGGGATTGACGGGGACCGGGTAACATGGCGGCGAACGCGGCCCGCAAGCGGGCCGGCTAAACCTGTCAGCGTGACGATGGACCCAAAGCTCAGCATCTGCGTTCCGGTCTACAACGAGGCGGAAAATCTGCCCCTGCTTCACCAAGCCATCGTCGAGGCGATCGACCCCGCCGGCATTGCCGCGGAGATCATCCTGGTGGACGACGGCAGCACCGACGGCAGTTGGCGGGCCATCGAATCGCTCGTGGCCAAGGATTCGCGCGTGCGCGGGATCAAGTTCAAGAGCAACTGCGGCGAGACTGCCGCCACCGACGCGGCTCTGCGGGCCGCTCGCGGCGAGTTCGTCATGACCATGGATGCCGATCTTCAGAACGATCCGGCGGACATTCCCAAATTCCTTGCCGCCCTGGACCGGGGATTCGACTGCGTCTGCGGGACGCGAGTGGCGTCCCGGGGCCAGGGGGATGATTTTGTGCGCGTCGCTTCCAGCCGAATCGCCAATTGGGTGCGCAACACCCTTTCGCATGAACGGATTTCCGATGCGGGCTGCACGTATCGCGCCTTCCGCCGCCAGTGCGCCGCAAAACTCAAGCTCTATCGCGGGCTGCACCGCTTCATTCCCACGCTGCTGAAAATGGAAGGCTGCACCGTCACGGAAATCCCCGTCACCCATAACCCGCGCCTGCACGGCGAAAGCAAATACGGCGTATGGAACCGGCTGTTCAAGAGTTTTCGCGATCTGCTGGCCATTCGATGGATGCAGAGCCGATTGCTGGGATACGAAATTGCCGCCGAATTGGACCGAACCAAGGAACCGAGCGAGGTGATGCAATGAGCACTGCGCCGAGAATACAGACCTACCGCGAGCGGCGATTCACTTGGGGGCGGATCGCCCTCTTCTTGATCGTTATCGCGGGATTTTTCGCCTGGCAGGGAAGCCAGAAGATTCCCGCCGGTCCGGCCTCGGGAACGTCGCTGAACGGCCCGGAGCCGACGAGCCGGCCCAGCGGCGACACCCTGCGCGTCGCCACGTTCAACATCGACGGCAAGGACGGCGATTCCACCGCCGACACCATGCGCGGCTTCGACCTCATCGCCATGGAGGAAGTTCACGGCCTGGGCGCCTTTTCCAAATCCAATCAAGCCGAAGTTCTGGGGCAAAAGCTGAACCTGCCCTGGCTCTTCGCCCCGGTCGAGAGGCAATGGTGGAGCGACGCCTTTGGCGATGGCGTTCTCACGTCCCTGCCGGTCCAGCACTGGCAGCGATTTCCACTGGCCAATGAAACCGCCGACAGCAATCGTGAAGTGCTGGTCCTTCGGCTGCAGTTTTCCGGCCGGCCGCTCAACGTGCTGATCACCCATCTGGCGACGCAGGATGATCGCGAGGCCGAATTGGCGACGGTCGGCTCGTTGTTTCTATCGATGCAGGAGCCGGCGATTCTCATGGGGGATTTGAATTCGAAGAACGATTCATCAGAGATTCAATTGCTGCGAAAAACTCCCGGCGTGATCGATCCGATCGGGGATAGCGTCATTGCCAAGAATGGGGAAAGCTGGGATCGGATTTTCGCCCGCGGAATGCAATGCTCCAGCTCGGGCTTTATCGATAAAGGGGCGTCGGATCATAAGCTGGCTTGGGCGGAGTTGAAATTGAATCCTTAAATGCTCGGCGCTGGCGTTCCGCGAAACGCTTCTCCCCTTCGGGCCGCGGCTAAACTTGAGTTACGAGGCGCACGAATTCGTCGCCACGCTGCTCGAAATTCACGAATTGATCGTAACTCTTGAATCCCGGGCTAAGCAGCACGATGTCACCGCTGGCCGCGATGTGCTTGGCGATGCCGACGGCCGTGGCCAGATCGCCGCAGCGATAGGTCGCGGCGGCGATTGGGGAAACGGATTGCTCCAACTCGTCGGCGATTTTCCCGCCGGTTGCTCCGATGCACAGCACCGCCTTGGCCCGCTCCAGCAGAGCGGCGCACATCGCCTGGATCGCCAGGTCCTTGCCGTATCCACCGACGATTTGGATGACCTTTCTGCTGGGAAATGACAGCAGCGCCGCGATGGCCGCTTCGGGGATCGTGGCGATGGAATCGTTGAAATATCGCACGCCGGCTGATTCGTGGACGAGTTGCAGCCGATGGGGCAGCCCCGTGAAATCGGCCAGCGCCTGCTGCGCCTGGGCGAAATCCGCGCCGAAGATCGACGCCGCCGTGAAAGCACCTTGGGCGTTGAGTTGATTGTGAGCGCCGGGAACCAGCAGTTTGAATCTCCCGCGATTTTTCGTTCCGTAAAGGATGATCTTGCCCGCGGTCAGGCGCGCGAAGCCGGCCGCCCCGGCATCCTCCTCGTTGAGCACGGCGAAATCGCCCGACTGCTGAAAGCGGACGATGTTGCGCTTGGCATCCAAATACGCTTCGAGCGAGCCGTGCCAGGGCAGATGGTCCTGAGAAATCATCGTCACGACCGCGACGTGCGGCGACCAGCTTAGGTCACGCAGGTGCTCCAGCATGTAACTGGATAATTCCAGGACGACGCGATCGGTTTCGGCGATTTTGTCCAGATCGGCCAGCAGCGATTTGCCGATGTTTCCCCCGACCCAGGTTTTGCCGGTGGCCGCGAGGATTTTGCCCAGCATGGCCGTGGTGGTGGATTTGCCCTTGGTGCCGGTGACGCCGATGATTTTCCCCCGGCAGCGTTCGATGAAGAGTCGGATTTCGGTGGTGACGGTTTTCCCGGCCGCGCTGGCCGCCTGGACGAATGGATTTTGCGGCGGAATCGCCGGCGACGCGACGACGAGATCGGCGGAGGTGAAATCGTCTTCGCGATGCTCCCCCAGGCGAAATTCGATTGCCAGGCCTTCCAGTTGCCGCAGGGAATCGGCCAGATTTTCCGCGGAATCCAGATCGGTCACCAGGACGCTCGCCCCCTGCGAGCAGAGCCAGCGCGTTACCGCGATGCCGCCGCCGAATCGGCCCAGGCCGGCGACCGTCACTCGTTTCCCGGAAAGTGATTCTAATTCGTCGGACATTCGAAGACCCCGCGGATGGCCACCCTGGGGCTTTTGGAACGCTACGGAGCCAGTTGAATCTTGAAGACGTATGCGTGGTCGCACGGTTTTTGCGGCGGAAGCGCGATCGCCAGTCCGGAGGCGTCTCGTGAATAGGTGAGCTTCTCGTCCGACCCAAGGAGCTGCGCGCCGGCGATTTCGCCCTGGTAATTCGGCGAGCCGATGGCCAGCGATTTGATTGTCAGCTTTCCATCGCTCGGCCAATCGAGGGCGATTGCGTACAGAACGTTTCCCTTGGTGGTGAAGCGCATGTCCTGGGCCGTGTAGGGCACGTTCCCTTCGTTGAAATTCCCGGCCTTCGGCTGGGCCGCGGATGAGACGGACGGACCTTCGCCATAGATTACCCAGGGTCGGGTGCCGAAGATGCACTCGCGGTTGATCTGCATCCAATCTGCCAGGTTGTTCAGCAACGCGACCTCGTCTTCGTCGATCGTGCCGTCGCCGCGCATGGGGATGCTCAGCATCAGGTTGCCGTTCTTGCTGACGTTATCGACGAGCATGTGGATGACCAAGTCGGCCGTTTTGTAAGAATGCTGTTCGAATCGCTTTCGCTCGTAGTGCCAACTGCCGATGCAGGTATCGGTCTGCCAGGGCAATGGTTCGATGTGATCGGTCTGTCCGCGCTCGATATCCCAGACGATGCACCGGCGCTGCTGTTCGTTCAGGCCTTTTCCCGTGACGACCGCTTCGTTTTTGCCGTCATGCCATTGCAGGTTCGCGTTGTAATAGTGGGCGACGAGCTTGAGTCCGGCGTCGCAGACTCCGTACAGCGGCAAGATCGTGTCGTCAAAATAAACAAGGTCGGGATGGTACTTGTTGATCAGTTCGATGGTGCGATTGAAAAACTTGTCACAGTAGGCCTGATCGGGAATGCTGCTCCCCTCGCTCGCCTTCCAGTCCCATGACAGGCCCTTGCCGGGGACGTGGTTCTGGCAATACAGGTCCAGCGGATCGAGGCCCTCCCACCACTTGCCCTTGCCGTCGGCGAGGGTCATCTTGCCGTCATAGGGCACGCCCGCGAGCGGCCCCTTCTTGTCCGACCCCTGGGCGACCTCAAACCAACTCCAGGCATGTGCCGCATGAACCGACACCCCAATCCTGAGGCCGTTGCGCCGCGCCACCTCGGCCCAGATGCCGACAATGTCTTTCTTCGGCCCGATCTTCACTGAATTCCACGGCTGGTATTTGCTGTCGAAGCAATCAAAGTTGTCGTGATGGTTCGCCAGGGCCATGAAGTATTGCGCCCCCGCCCGCTTGTAGAGGGCCATCAGTTTTTCGGGATCCCAGTTCTCCGCGTGCCAGAGGTTGTCGATGTCCTTGAATCCGACCTGGCTGGGATGACCGTAATGGCCGACCTGATATTTGTAGTCGTCGCTCCCCTCTTGATACATAAAGCGACCGTACCAATCACCCTGTTCGGGAACGCACTGGGCGGTCCAATGAGCCCAGATTCCGAACTTCGCGTCCCTGAACCAATTGGGGACTTGATACGCCTTGAGCGAATCCCAATCCGGCTTGAAGGGACCTTCAGCCAGAGGTTCGGAGGCGGCGACCGAAATCATTGGCGCGGTCATTTCCTCGGGCGCAGCCAGGCATTTGAGCGGCAGGGATACGCCAACCAAGGCAATCAACGCCCAACGGCTGAATCGCATTTGAAGCATGGGAATCCTCGTCTGCAACCAGAATTTGAACGTCAGATGTTCGAGCATCAGGCGATGCCGACCACCTGAGCGATTTCGCGTTTCATGTCCACCACCGCGGCCTCGACGCATTTCTCCCAGTTGCTTCCGAACTGCGACGAATACTTCGGTTCCTTGTGGGCGTAAATGATGCTTCGACTGGCGGAAACGATGGCCCCGCGCCCGTCCTTGAAAGCCGAGCGGGTCATCTCCGCGGTCGCGCCCTGCGCGCCGTAGCCGGGCAGCAGGAAGATGGATTTCGGCAACCGGGCGCGGAGGCTTTGCATCGTGTGCGCCTGCGTGGCGCCCACCACGGCCCCCAGGCTGCTCCAGCCGCGCGAGCCCACCAATCCCCTCTCCGCCGCCAGAACGCTCAGCCTCTCGGCCAGCATCTCCGACCACGTTTGTCCCGATGCCAGGGGCGCATCCTGAAGCTCCGCCGAGCCGGGATTGCTCGTCCGCACCAGCACGAAAAGTCCGCGCGAAAAATCCTTGGCCGTCTGGATAAACGGCTCGAGCGTATCCAGGCCCAGCATGGGATTCACCGTGATGGCGTCGGGCGTGGCGATCTCGTCGTCGCCGCTGGCTTGCTCGGCCAGATGTCCCGCCGCGTATGCCGATGCCGTCGAACCGATGTCTCCGCGCTTCACGTCGCCGATGACCAGCAGGTTCAGGTCCTTGGCTTCCTGGATTAGGCTGTAATAGGCTTCGACGCCTTCCCAGAGATATTTCTCGAAAAAAGCCGATTGGAATTTCACGACCGGCACGTGCTGGACGACGATTTTGAGGATTTTCGTGGTGAAGTCGAAGATGGCGTCGATCGCCGACTCCGATTCGTTGCGGGACTGAAATTTTTCGCGAATGGCCTCCGGCAGGGATTCCACGACCGGATCGATCCCCACGCAGATCGGCGCGTGCGAGTAATCAATCGCGTCCAGCAGGCGGTCGCAGAACAGCTCGGACATAGACGGCTTATTCCTCCCCGATCTCGCTGCCGCGCTTCAGAACGCCGCGCAGCTCCTCCAGGTCGGCCCCGCTTTCGCCCAGGAGTTGGCCAATGGCCGATTCGCGATCCGCCAGCAGCGCCAGCAGGACGAATCGCGTGGAAACGCTGGGGAGCGAGGCGACCTGGGCGAGCGAGACCGCGGTGTTGATCGCCCGCTGCGCCTTCGGCGAAAGCGGAAGCCGTCCGGTCACCAGCGGCGGCTCGGCGGCCTTCGGCAACGCCCGCTTCAGGGCCGGCAGCAACTGCTCAATGTTTGTCTCCATCTCCAGCGCTCGATACGCATCCCCGGACTTTCCCGCGACGATGCCCAGCAGCAGGTGTTCGGTTCCGACGAACTCCTGCCCAAGCTGCCGGGCCTGTTCATCGGCAAGCAGCAGGGCCGCGGAGAGGGCTTTGGTGAAGTCCAATCGCATGCCCGGATGATAGCGGGGAATGGGGAAATCCGAAATCCGAGACTAGAGTTCAAAAAGTCATCGGAATTGCCACAAATTCTCTTCGCGGCGGAATAGCCAGCAGATGTCTGATGTCTATCGGCCGGTGCGGTGGTAACGGGTGCGGAAAGCAAGCGGTCGAATTTCAGCTCGCCGATGGCGATGAGGACCGGCCCGGAAGTTCGCGTAAGTAAGAATCGACAATTCAAGGTCAATTGCCGGATCAGTACGTGGCAAATCCTGGCGTGCAATTCGTTCATTATTCTTTCTGCTGAAACGGGTTATCTCAGATGCGATAGGGTCGCCAATCAGCTTCGGATCACGATCTGCAGGAAAATCAAAAGAAATACGCTCCAAAACTCCTATTTTGCTGCTACGATATAGACCTCGCGTTAGCTCGCAAAGTTCATCTAAGAGGTCTCCGTATGTGATACACCAGTCTGGGGAAGAGCCGGCTCGGGCCGGCTTTTCTTCTTGGAAAAACGAGGTTATTCTAGCGCGATGGTTACCGAAGAGGTTTGCACAAACGCCTTCAACACCCTGCGCGGAAATCTTCCATCATTGGACACAGAAGATTGGGGTGAAGCCGATACGCGGTCAAAACTTATCGATGCCCTACTGTTTGCCTGCTTGGGTTGGTCCGACCTTACCGATGTCAGGCGGGAGTTATCTGAAGACAAACTCCGGCTGGATTATCGCCTCTCGCTGTCGCGACCTGTTGTCATAATTGAAGCAAAAAAAACCGGGTTTGACTTTGCGGTTCGCAAGGAGCATTCCGCGCCCTATACGATCAAAATATCGACGATGCTTCGTGCGAATCCATCCATGAAAGAACCGATCGACCAAGTTGTAGGGTACTGTCGGAAGTGGTCTACGCCAATCGCCGTTCTGACAAATGGCAGGACATTCATATTTTTCCTGGGTAATCGAGTAGACGGGACCCTGTATGAGGAGGGGAACGCCATCATAATTTCGGACGTCTTCAACCAGCATTTCGACTTCACTCATCTAGAGAATTATCTATCAAAAAGCGCTGTAAAGGCTAGTAACCTCTATAGCGCGCTATTGGGTGATACGGACGTTCCCATCCCCGCGAGCATCATCTCCAGCTACGCTGACCCCGACGTTGGCATTGTTCCAAACTCAATTGGCGTTCAGATTGAGCGTCAACTCAAAGAAGTATTTACGGATGTCACCAAAGAAGACTCACAAGAAGTTTTGAACAATTGTTATGTGCCCCCCAGTGAGATAGTGTCACGCGAGGTCGATCTAGACGTAATAGTTAGAGACATGCCACCAGCGTATGCGACCGTCTCCGAGAATATAGCGAGTGCTAACGCGTACCGGAAGTTTGATGAACATCTGGATCGTTACCTGAAGCCGCAAGAGGACCAGGACGGCGACAGTAGCCGGCGGCAATGGTCACAGACGATGATTGTCATCGGAGGTGTTGGAGTCGGAAAGACATTTTTCCTGCTTCGCCATCTATTTGCAGGCCAAAATGATCATAAACAGAACAACCTATCCTTCTACATCGATCTTCGTCGTCCTGATGTTGATCCAGAGCAAGTGCCAGTCCTGATATACAGAAAGCTACGCGAGCAAATTCAGGTGCTCGACGGGAAACCAGTTCCGAATGAGGAAGGGACGGTTTACGACTTTACTTCGCAAGACGGGCTTGGCCAGGTGTTTCGGTCGTCCATGCGCAATTTCGAAAAGCTCGCGCAAGATCTCAAGCAATCGAATCCGGCGTCATATGACGAAAAGAAACTCACGGCGATTATGGAATGGACAAAAAACGACCGGGATTTCGTCGTTGGTGTATTCAACGTCCTTCGCATTCGATACCATCGCGGGGTTTGCGTTGTTATTGACAACGCCGACCAGTGCCAACCCCCGTACCAGCACGCGGTTTATCTATTTGCGCGAACGCTTGAACACGATCTGGCATGCCTCATAATCGTCGCGCTGCGCGAAGAATGGTACTGGCAGCAGTCTCAAACTGGCGGCCCGATGTCCGCGTTTCACGATGTCATTTACCACATACCTGCCGCGCCTATTCGCGACGTTTTGGCACGACGATTGGATTACGCAATTGAACTACTTAATACGCGCATGCCAGTCGCCCAATTCTCAATAAAGAACATGGTGATTCGCGCCGAGCAAATCGTTAAATATCTCCAGATTATTAAGCGAGCGGTTCTTGAGGAGGAGCCGATCGCGATGCTGTTTGAGAGCGTGGCGAACGGAAGTATTAGAGAGGGTCTTGATCTGTTCTTGGCATTCGTTCGTAGCGGCCATACGCGCGTGGAAGAGTATATGGCCGCAATCTTTGCGAAGGACGAGTATAAACTGCGCTTTCACCAAGTATTCAAGTCGATAGCATTTGGGCCATTCAAATACTATCGTTCTGTCCGATCAAAGGTGCCGAACATTGTATATCCATTATTTGCGCTTTCGGGAGGATGGCACTCGTACTTCGCTCGGCCGTATTTGCTGAACTGGCTTCTGACAAGAATAAAACTTGAGTCGGCTGCTGGCGCCGGCTTTGTACCGATTGTCGATGCGAGGGAATTCCTTGCAAGACTCGGCTTAACGGAGACGTGTCGGAATGTTCTGATTGCTTCAGCCATTGGAACTGGACTTATTGAGCCTGACGTGCGACTTGAGAAATTACCTGACGCTTGGCGATACATTCGCATCATGACTAAAGGAATCTCGTTAATCCGAAGGCTTCCGGCGCGGGTCGCCTATTGGGAAGCCGTCATGTTGGACACTCCTATTTCTGATCCTGTCATCCGACAGCGCATCACGGGCACATGGGCTGAAGGCCTAATGCCCCGGCGGATTTCCGAGCGCGTGCTTTGTGTGAGAGAATTCCTCAAGTTCCTGAGCCAGACGGAAGAGTTGGAACAATCGCACATTCGACAATCTGGATTTGAAAATCACTGCCCGCCTTTCATGGTCTATGTTGATACGGTTTCCAAACCTGATTTTGACCGGCTGGACGCATTGGCCTTGACCAGTGCCACCGGCGACTCGTGATTGCCGGGCGCTGGCATGCCAAGCAGGTGAACAAAATCGCTGGCCGGTACTGGCTGCTCCCATCCACTGTCGCTAGCGCTGGTTACGTCAACGGCATAATTCCATTCGGATTTTGATTCGTCATTCTGGTTTCGGATTTCTGGTTTCGGGATTCACTCGCCCCTCCGCAGCGCCCGCGCCATCAGCGTCACCTGGGCATCGGCCGCCGTTTCGCCGTCGGCTGGTTTCAGCGGCCGCCAGTGGCCATCGGGGCCTAGCTCCCATGCGTGCAACCGGCTTGAGCGCATCACCTCGAGGATTGCGCTGAGCCGTGGCCGCAGCGCCGGGTCTTCCACCGGCGTGATCGCCTCGACGCGCCAATCGAGATTGCGATTCATCCAGTCCGCCGAGCCGATGAAGAATTCCTCCGCCCCGCCGTTGAGAAACCAGTAGATCCGCGAATGCTCCAAAAATCGGCCCAGGATGCTGACGACGCGGATGTTCTGCGACATCTCCGCAACTCCGGGACGCAGACAGCAAAACCCGCGAACGAACAGCTCGATCTTCACGCCCGCCCGCGATGCCGCATACAGTTCCTCGATGATTTTCGGATCCTGAAGCGCGTTCATCTTCGCAGTGATACGCGCTGGCCGTCCGGCCCGGGCGTGCTCCGCCTCGCGCCGAATCATCAGGACAAATCGCTCCCGCATGTTCACCGGGGCCACCAGCAGCTTGCGATAGTCCCGCTTCAGCGACCGCCCCGTCAGAGAGTGAAACAAATCGATCACGTCATCCGCGATCTGCGGATTGCACGTGAACAGGCCCAGATCCGTGTAGAGCGGGGCGGTGCGGGAATTGTAATTGCCCGTCCCGATGTGGCAGTAGGTGCGCAATCCCTCCGGCTCTTCGCGAACGACCATGGCGACTTTCGTGTGCGTCTTGAGCCCCAGCATCCCATACACCACGTGAACGCCCGCGTTTTCCAGCGTCTGCGCCAGCCGGACATTTCGCTGCTCGTCGAAGCGAGCCTTCAATTCCACCAGGACCGCCACCTGCTTGCCCGACTCGGCGGCTTGGATCAGCGACAGCATGAACGGTGAATCGGCGGTCGTGCGATAGAGCGTCATCTTGATCGCCAGCACCTTGGGGTCGAGCACCGCCGCGGCGATGAATTTCTCGACGCTCTCGGAAAAGGCTTCGTAGGGATGATGCACCAGGAAATCCCCGCCGCGGATGACTCCGAAAATATCGACATCCTCGCCACGGATCCGGACCGGCGTCGTGGAAATCCACGGCTTGTATTTCAAATTCGGCAAATTGAGGTCCGCCAGGGCGGCCAGGTCCGACATGTCGAGTATTCCGCGCGTCGGATAGATGTCGCCCACATCGACTTCGATGCCGGAGACGACGAATTCCCGCATCGCCGGGGACATCGATTGCGCCAGTTCCAGCCGAACGGCCCGGGCCATGCGCCGGGCCCGCAATTCCTGCTCCACCAATTGCAGCAAATCGTCGGCATCTTCGGCGTCCATCTCGATGTCGGCATTTCGCGTGACGCGAAACGGCTGATGCTCGACAACGTTCATTCCGGGAAAAAGCAGCGACAGGTTCCCGCCGATCACCTGCTCCAGCGGAACAAAATGCAGCTTTGAAGCCAGCGGGACCCACCGCGGCAGATTCTCCGGGACCTTGATCCGCACGAACAGCGGTTCCTTCCGTGTCGGATTTTCCAGGATCACCCCGATGGAATTGCTCAGGTTTGAAATGAACGGAAACGGATGAGCCGGATCAACCGCCAGCGGCGTGAGAATCGGGAAGACGTTTTTGACGAAGAACTGGTCGGCGGCCGCTCGATCCGGCGCTTCCAGAGCGTCGTAGTCGCGGATGATGACGCCTTCGGATTCGAGCGCCGGCTTGAGATCGTCCAGCCAGCAGCTCGTGTGCCGTTCCAGCATCGGGCGCAGGTGAGCATGAATTTCATCGAGCTGCTGGCGCGGGGTCAGACCGTCGAGAGACAATTCGGTGACGCGGGCAAGCTGCTGGCGTTGCAGCCCGCCGACGCGCTTCATGAAGAATTCGTCGAGATTGGCCGAAAAAATCGCCAGGAACCGCACGCGTTCCAAAAGCGGCGCGCCCTTGTCCTGGGCCAGTTCCAATACCCGCTCGTTGAAATCCAGCCAGCTCAGCTCACGATTGAAGAACTTACCGGACGGTGATGGGGAAGCCCGGTTGGCGTTTTCGGCGAGAAATCCCTCGGATGTAGCAGCGTGCATGAATGGAGTATCCCAAAGCGATGAAAGGCGGGAAAGATCGCCGCTAAAACATTAACGGGGCATGGAACACAAAAGGAAACACATCACCACAACCGCATTCCCGGCGGTTTGGCCGATCTGAGATCATGGGCGCTGGCTGAGGTCGCTTACCGCTTACGCCGGTCCCGACGCGCTTTTCGCTTTTTACTTCCGATTTTTCGTCGACGCCGTGGCTTGGCCATGTGTATACTCCTTTCGTGGCATGGAAGCTAAATTATCCGGCCAGCCCTTCTCAGTCCAGTCCGGCACCATTCTTGCTTCTCCCTGTTTCGAGTGTGAAACCACTGCGTCTTTTCAGTGAGGTTGCACAATGCTTAAGCTCGACTCTGGAAACGTGCTTCTCAAACCATCACATCGTCGTCAGTTGATGTCTTGGTTGAAGCGGGCGATACGTCTGGGCCAGCGGATGGGGGATCCGGCGATTTCGATCATCATGCACCGCATCGGGCGGGCGGTCGAAATCCGGGCCGATGTGGCGGATCAGATGGGCACCGTCGCCTTCCGATCCCGACGACATGATTGGAAGGATGCCGCCAGAAAACTGATCCGTATGATCACCAGCTATCTGCACGATCGGATGGTCCACCGGCTACCCGCCTGAGACTCCGGAGCGTGCAGGACGGTCGAGTTCGATTCTTTTGGCCGGCAAATGGCCTGCTGGAACATTGTCAGGCCAGCCAGCGGCGTACGCGGCGGCAGCGCCTCATCCTATACGAGCCGGCGACGCCGATCGTCACGGAGAATTCAACCGATCATCTTCTTGCATCTTCTTGATTGATTTGCCCTCGTTCGCGCCGATTACGTCACGCACCCCCCTCTTTCTCGCGAATTCGCATCGCTGGACCTACCCGCGCCCCCCGCTATACAATCCTCGTTTGCTTCAAACAATGGAGAATTTATGAGCATGTGGGGTTCGCCGATCTCCGGCCGTTCACAGCCGTTCGATTACACCACCGGCACTCGGGATAGCTCCGTCATCCACTTTTTCAACGCCGTCTATGCCTGGATGGCAGTCGGGCTCGCCGTAACCGCTTCGGTCGGTTGGTTGGTTTCAACGAATACCGCGGCGTTAAGGCACGTCCTGTCCGGCGGCGCGATGCTTGGCATCGTCATCGCCGAGTTTGTTCTGGTGATCGCCATCTCCGCCGCCGTCAACCGCATCAGCGCCGCCGTCGCAACCGCCCTGTTTGTGCTTTTCGCCGCCCTCAACGGCCTGTTGCTCTCCACGATATTCCTCGTCTACAGCCTCCCCAGCATCGCCGGCACGTTCGTCGCCTGTGCCGCCATGTTCGCCGTCATGAGCCTCTACGGAATGTTCACCAAAACCGACCTCACTTCGATGGGCAAAATCCTTTTCATGGCCCTGATCGGCCTGATCGTCGCAAGCATCGTCAACCTGTTCGTCGCCAGCAGCGCCCTGTATTGGTTGGTTTCCTACGCCGGCGTCATCATCTTCGCCGGTCTGACCGCGTACGACACGCAGCGGCTGCAAGTCATGGCCGTCCAAACCCAGGGCAACGCCGCCATGGCCGCACGCCTTTCAGTCACCGGCGCACTGATCCTCTACCTCGATTTCATCAATATGTTCCTGTACCTGCTGCGCTTCATGGGCAAGAAGCGGTAGTAAGCGGACAAAACAAACCCTATTGGCGTTGACCCCGCCCGGCGCTCGTCTCCTCCATTGGGCGTCGCCCGAATTCATCCACCGCCACGCGCCGGACCCGTGCCCCGATCCGACAGAAAATCTCGTACGGAATCGTCTCCGCCAGTTCGGCAATCCGATATACGCTGGCGGGCGAAAGTGGATCGCTGTCCAGCACCGTCACCTCATCCCCCACCATCGCCTGCGGCACATTGCCTAGATCGATCACCGTCAAATCCATGCTCACCCGGCCCGCCACCGGCGCCGGCTGGCCCGCCACCATCATCACACCCCGATTCGAAAGAATCCGCGGATATCCATCGGCATACCCGATCGATATCAATCCCAATCTCGTCGGCGTCCGGCTGGTCCACGTCCGCCCATATCCCACGCCGCTCCCCGCCGGGACCTCGCGGATCGCAATCAGCGGAGCCGTCCACCGCATCACCGGCCGAAGCTTTCGATCCACGCTCGGCCGGCACGTTGGATCGATCCCATAAATGCTGATCCCCGGCCGAACCATGTCCAGATGCGATTGCGGCTGGAAGAAAATCCCCCCGGAATTCGCCGCGCTGAGATGCGGCCGCGACGACCGCCCCTCTCCCAGATTCCCCGTCACCGCCAAAAACCGCGAAAGCTGCTCCGAATTAAACGGATTCCCCGGCTCATCGCCCGACGCGAAATGCGTCGCCACCCCCACCAGATGCAGCGACGGCAGCGAATCGATCGTCTCAATCAGCGAATCATAATTCCGAAGATCCACCCCGGCCCGATTGAGCCCCGTATTCACCATGACCTGCACGTTGGCCCGCTGCCCGCGCCCCAGCGCTATCCGCGCCAAATCCTGCGCCGCCGCCGCCGAACTCAGCGTCAGCACCCACCCATGCTGCGTCGCCGCTTCCAGCCGCGCCCGCTGGCTCCCCAGATACGCATTCTCCACCGGCCGCAGCACGAACACCGGCAGGTCGCACGCCATCAGCCCCGCCGCCTCGTCGATATCCGCCACCGCCAGCGCATCCACCATCGGCGGCTCCGCGTCGCCGCTGGAAAAATTGCACAGCGTATCGACGACAAGATCGGCATCATGCCCATACGCGTTGGCCTTGACCACGGCGCAGATTTTCACGCCGGGAGCGATGGCCTGACGAATCAATCCGATATTATGGAGAATCGCCGCGCGGGAGATAAGGCATCGCGGCTCGCCGAGAGAAGACTTCGCGTCCATGCGAACGACCGAAAAAGGTGAGCCGGATCCATCCGGCTGGGACAGCAGTATATCAGGAGAAACCCAAAACCAGAAACCAGAATGACGAATCAAATCCGAAACCGGGTGCGTGACGCAATCGGCGGGAACGAGGGCAAATAAATCAAGAAGATGATCGGTTGCGATGTTCGTGACGGCCGAAGTCGCTTGCTCGAATAGGCCAAGGCGTCGCCGAGTTATCCACAATGCCGCTGCGCCGGCGACCGGAGGGCCGCTGCGCAGCATTATGGATAACGTCGGAAACGGTATCAGGTCGCGCTTGAGCGCGAAACTCAACAGCATTGGCCGCCGAAGGCGGCGACCCTATCCGTCCGCCTCGAAAAAGCCCGCTGGAACATGAACGGGCCAGCCAACGGCGTCCGCGGCGGCGACGCTTTGGCATATACGAGCAAGCGACTTTGGCCGTCACGAAAACCGCAACCGATCATCATCTTCTTGATTTATCTTCCCTCGTTCCGCCGATGGCGTCACGCACCCGGTTTCGGATTTGATTCGTCATTCTGGTTTCGCACTTTCGGATTTCAAATCCACTTATACTTTCCTCGTCATCCGCTTCGGGTCCGGCTTCCCCGCCTGTTGAAACGCCGCCTCTCGCGCCCGGCATCCCCGGCAATTCCAGCACGGCTCGCTCGTCTCCTCCAAACAACTCCACGTCCGGTCCAGCGGCGCACCCGCCTGATATCCCACCTCCACCACTTGCCACGGCTCTAGTTCCAGCAGCGGCGCCAAAACCTCCAGTTCACCCATCCCGCAGGGAAGTTGAATCATCTCATTCCAAATCTGGCAAAACTCGGTCGCCTTGGCCAGATCGTCCGTTTCCGGCCCGACGCGCAGACCGAGATAAATCGCCGCCGCCTGATGATGCGCCGCCGACCGCACCGCCAGCGAAAGCAGCGGCAACAGATCAAGCAGTTGCGGCGCCATCGTCGATCCCTGCCGCGGATCGGCCGCCGCCGCCAGATTCTGCGCCGGAGCGCCGCCCGCCTGCGCGATCGCCACCGAATATTCCCGATACGGCTTGAAATGCGCCACCTGCTGATCGTACGCCGCCCGCCTGCGCCCGCCCTCCCCCGACATGAAGTCAGCATAGATCATCACCGGCCGATACCGCTGCGACGCCATCGCCGTCACCACCGCGCTGTTGATGCTTCCGTTGTTCAGGACGATTGCTAGATCTTTTGCCATCTCGGATTCCTAAGGGGTTGTCATTCCATCGCGAGCAAAACCTTCAGCACTCCGGGCCTGCCGGCCAGTTCCATCGCCTCCACTCCCTGCTCCAGACGCATCCGCCGGTGAATCAGGCTCGCCACATCCACCTGCTTCTCCGCCAGCGCCCGGATCGCCTCCCGAAACGGCCCGCACCGGCTCCCGATCACGCTGATCTCATCGATCACCAGCGGCGCCAAATTCATCGCCTTTCCCGCCGCCGCCGTGCTCTTCAGCACGATCGTCCCGCGCGGCCGCACCATCTGCATCGCCAGCTCAAATCCCCCGGCGCTTCCCGTGCAATCTACCACCACGTCCTGATCGTGCCGCGGAATGATATCCGCCAGCGGCCGGCTGCGAATCTGCCACTTCTCGCACAGCGCCAGCTTCTCCGAATGCCGCCCGACCACTCGCACCGGACAATTCGCATTCCGCAGCACCTGCGCCACCAGCAATCCCAATCTCCCATCCCCCAAGACCGTCACCCATTTTCGCCCAGGCGAAGAATCCGCCTTCCCCTCCACCTTCACCTGCTTCAGAACTTGAAACGCCGCCGCCAGCGGCTCCACGAACACCCCCGCATCATCATCCACCGCCTTCGGCAGCAAATGCAGGTTGGACGATGGCAGGCGCACGAATTCCGCGAACGCCCCATTGTGTTTGGAAATCCCCAGCACGCTTCGATTCCGGCAATGCGTCGACAATCCCGAAAGACACAGATCGCACCGTCCGCAGACGATGTTGATCTCTCCCGCCACGCGCTGCCCCACCAATTCCTTGTTATCCGCCGACACCACTTCCCCGACGAATTCATGTCCCGGAATTCCCGCAAAACCCAGGTATCCCTTGACAATCTCCAGATCGGTCCCGCAGATCCCCGCCTGACGAACCTTGATCAGCGCATCGCCTTCGCTCGGGTCCGGCTCCGCCTGCCGCGGCCGAAAGCTCAGAGACTGCTCAAACACCAGCGCCCGCATCGTTCACGTCCCGTGGCCCGCCAGATAAGTCAGCCACGCCTTGGGGTCATAGCGAAAATCCTGCCCGGTCAGCAGCTCCAGGCTCTGCCGCGCCTGCCACGCCACGGCGAAATCGTGGTCCTCCAATTCCCCCACCAGCGCGTGCATCACCTCCGTCGTATGATAATTCCGCAGCGCCTCGGCCGACGCGATCCGCACGTCCTCGTTCGGCTCGGCATCCCCCATGTGAATTTCCAGCAGCCCCACGGCCTGGGCATCGGGAATATTCCCCAGCGCATCCGCCGCCTCCAGCCGGACCAGCGGCTGATCGTCATTCAGCGCCTGCAAAAACAGCCAGGAATATCCCTGTGCCCGGCACCGGTTCAGCGCCCGCAGCCCCGCCGCCCGCACCGTGAAATCTTCCGTTTCCCGCGCCTCATACGCGTACCCCTTCAAATAAATGCCCCGCCTGGCGAACTCAAAATCCACCAGCCGCAGCGTCCCCTCCACCCGCTTGTCCGCCGAGGTCGTGTCGGCCATCTTCCTCGCCGCGTAAGCCGCGTTGTCGTGCGATATATATATGAATAAATGCACCCACGGCCGGACGAACACCGCATCCAATCCAATCCCAATCGCCTCAATCGGCGTCTTATATAGCGGCACGACGCGATGATCTTCCCCCGCGAGGCGCTGCTCGTTTTCCGCAACGGCGTCCCGATAAAACCCCTTGTCCACCGGCCCCGGCCCCGTCGCATCATGAATGCTGCTGCCGCACCCGCCCAGCGCCGCGGCCGACATCATCCCAATCGCCCAGCCAATCTTCCGCTTCATTTCGCCTCTGAACCAGTTTCATCCCGCCGCCCTCAGTGGCGGCTGAGCCACAGTTTCCAGCACCTCCCCTGCCAGATCATCCCCCGGCTCCACCAGGGTCGGCCGTTCGATTTCCATCCCCAAAAATCGCGACGCCAGAAACGCGAATCGGTCCGGATCGTCCGTCACGAACGTTCGCAACGAACCCGTCGTCGGCTCCGGCCCATCCATCGCGGCCGTATCATCCGACGAACTCTCTTCGCCCGGCGCAATGACTTCGCCGCAGAGCAATCCCTTCCGCTTCAGCCGCCGCGCGACATCTTGGGCACATTGCTCCGCGGAGTCAATCAATCGCACCCGCGACCCGATCACTTTCGCGATCGCTCCCTTCAATAGCGGATAATGCGTGCAACCCAGCACCAGTACATCCACCTTCCGAAGAATCATGCTCTGCAAATATTGCCGCAACGCCGTCTCCACCAGCGGATCATCCCCGGTCCGCCCCTCTTCAATCATCGGCACCAGCAAAGGCGTTGGCCGCAGCATCACCCGCGCCATGTTCCGCCTCCGAAATATCGCCCGCTCATACGCCTTGGATCGCACCGTCGCCTCGGTGGCGATGACCCCAATGGCCGGCACCCGCATCGCGCCCGCCGCCGCCACCGCCGCCCGAGCCCCCGGCTCAATCACCCCGCTGATCGACAGTTGTGGAAACTCCACCGCGATCTCCGACATCGCCAGCGCCGTCGCCGTGTTGCAAGCGATCACAACATGCTTTGGCTCCATCGGAAGCAGGAAGCGCACGATTTGCCGCACGAACCGGCAAACCGCCGCCGGCGACTTATTGCCGTAAGGAAGATGGGCCGTATCCCCAAAATAAACCAGGTCTTCGGCAGGCAAAACCCGCCGCAGCGCGCTGACGACCATCAGCCCTCCCAGCCCGCTGTCCAGGACAGCTATCGGATTCGATTCTTTCATGGTTTGACCCAAAAACTTATCGGACCTTCCATCGATTTCCCTTGACCTTTTCCGGCCGAAACGCGAAAGTGAATCGGCCGCCAAATACATATGTCCGGTGGTGGTGTCCCGCCCCACTTTTTTTTCGGAGGCCCCCATGAGCGACGCTTTAGCCGGCAAAAAAATCCTGCTGGTGGACGATGACAACGACATCCTGACCGCCATGCAGGCCGCTTTCGAGCCCACCGGCGCCATCATCGAATCCGCCAGCAACGGCAACAGGGCCGTCGAAATCGCCGAAAAAAGTCAGCCCGACGTGGTCATTCTCGACATGATGCTCCCCGGCCGAAGCGGCTTCATGGTCCTGGAAAAGATCAAGGCAAAAAAGCCCCGCAACGCCAAGCCGTTCGTGATCATGATCACCGGCAACCTCGGTTCGCGCCACAAGACGTTCGCCGAGAGCCAGGGCGTCAGCGAGTACTTCACCAAGCCGGTGAAGCTGGACAAGCTGATCGCCACCGCGGAGAAGCTGCTGGCCCCGCCGCCGGCAGCGTAGGACTAGCGCGTGTCACTCATCGCCGACGTAATCCAAGGCCTCAATTCGGATGAGATTTCCTATGTCGTCGTCGGCGGCGTGGCCGTGGTGCTCCATGGCCGCAATCGGCTCACCATGGACTTGGATATTGTCATTTCCCTGGACCAAGCCAATGTCCGAAAAACGGTTGATCTGCTGACCCGGCTGGGGTTGAAACCGCGAATTCCCGTCAATCCCCTGGATTTCGCCGATGCCGAAATCCGTCGCCAATGGGTTCAGGATCGTGGAATGACGGTGTTTTCCTTCGTCGACCCCGCAGAGGCCGCGGCGGGTGTTGACATTTTTGCCGCATATCCATTGGATTATGCCGGACTATTCGCTCGCGCCGTCATTGCCAACCTTGGACCAACGCCGGTCCGCGTCTGCTCGATCGAAGACCTGATCGCGATGAAGCGCGTGGCAAACCGCCGTCACGATTTGGACGATATCCAGGATTTGGAGCGGATTCTGCATGCAAGAAACAAAATCCCATGAACCTGATCCCTGGCCCGTGGGCTGGGAGTCCCACCGCAACCACGAGATCGTTTACACCGCCCTACACACCACCGCCGCCCAGCGATTCGCCTGGCTCGAGGCGATGTTGGAATTGCTCCGCCCGCAGATGCCCCAGTTGCTCAAGGCCCGCGAAAATGACCCGGATCGGAAATACACAATGAGTTGATCGACTTCGATCGATTGCGTCGAGATCTCCGTGACCTGGAGGCCTTTGAGATAGCCAGGCGAAGCGGTATTGATCTCCCCACCGTTACACGGCCACGGCGGGGAGACTGCTAACCCCCCCGCCCGCCGCATAGGCCGACAAATCGCGCGCAAAGCCAATGAATCCATTTAGCCCGGCGTGAACACACGCCGGGCTTTGTGTACCGAAAATCGAAATCGCCTCCTCTTCAACTTTCCTACCCCGTTAGAATTCCCCGTCCGATCATCGCCTGAATCTCAGCCGCGAGCTGCCCGACATCGTACGCTTGCTGGCAGGGCACGTGGAGAATCGGCAGGCCCGCGCTGCCCAGGCATGCATCGACGAAGCGATCTCGCCGTTGTGCACGGAGGCGCTCGTGTGAAGAATCGTCGAGTTCAATCACCAGAAGGGGTTTGACTGGATAGTGGGTGCACAGGACGAAGTCAACGTGCAATTGATTCGCAATTTTGCAGGCCGCGATAGCGACTGAGCTTTTTGCACGAGGGATCACAAGATCGCCCAGGCGGGCTTTCATTGTAATTCGGTATCGATCGCCTACCGCCTGTTCTAACGCGGGCAAAAATGCGTGCTCGCCATCAGTTACGAAATCCGGGTTTCGTTCGAAAAGCCCGGCGGCCAGTCCGGGTAATCTCCTTTGAGAGAAATTGAGAATTGAATTCCTCAGCAGCAGCAGCAGGATCCGCAAGGCCACCGGCAGGAAAATCGCCACACAAATCAACACGCAAATTAAAACGATGAATTGCGGCGGCAGCCGAAACGGGACGACGGAAAGGTTGTTCAACTCTTGCATGCGTATAAGGATACCCCAGTGCCAACCTTTCAAGCGAATTGAGTCTTGGAGTTCCTAAAATCGGATTGGATGCGGCGCAATAGAAAAACCTGTCGACCGAAGTCGGCAGGCCGCTACGTTTTTTGTGATACTGGTCTGGCCTATTCCACAGGCGTTTTGCCCCTATTTACTCTCCGCCGGCTTCCACTTCATCTGCAAATCGATCTTGCTCGAAGTGATCTGCCCGTCCCCCGGCGTAAAGCGAATCCGCAGTCCATACCGCGGATCGCCCCATTCCCGATCATCCTGCACGAGAATGTTGAGATTATCGCCGGTAATGATGAGCGTCCCGGCCGCCGTGGGAAGATCGATCTCCTTGGCATCCTCCTTATCAAAGATATGAGGCTCCCCCTTGGCCGCGGGCTCCGCCGGCATCGCCACCGCCTGCTGATCGACCACTATCTTCTTCCCGCCGAACGTCGCCACCGGAAGGTTCAGCGCGACCGACATCTCATTGGTGGCCAGCGCCTTATCGCTGGACATGGTCGCGGAAAAATGAATGCCCGCGTCGGTGGGGTCGATTTGTTCCGTCAGTTTGAACGTGCCCGCGCCGACCGCAAAATCGCCGGTCAGCAACTTCGAGCTCGGCTGCGTCGCCGGCGCTTGCACGGTTGGCTGGAAGACGTCATGCTCCTCGACTTCCTTCCAGTTGTCATCGAAATGAACGACCTCGGCATACAAATCGCCGATGTCGATTCCGCCGCTCGTCCTCAGCTTAAAGCCCGGCGCCAGGTCGGTGTCATCGCTCGGCTGAGTCTGCGCCAGCGCGCTGGCGCCGAGCATCAGAATGATTCCGCAGGCAATTTTGTATCCGTATTTCATGGTTCCTCCGCAGGGGTTGATTTTGAATCCGCCGCGATGTTACCTGATGGCGATCCCATTGCAAAATATATATGAAGCTGGGATGGCCCAAGGCCATTGGGATCGTGATTTGTCACTTGTCATTTGTCACTTGTCATTTGTCCTTGGTCATTTCTCGGTAGTCCAATGCCTACCCGTGCGCGAGGATTTCGCAAATGACAAATGACAAATGACAAATGACAAATATGACCCATCCCTTGACCCCTGCCGGTCGCGGTCCTATTCTTTGTTCACTTTCCGACAACGCCGCGGGTGCGGCGCGGAACCCTTTATGACCGGTTTGCCGGCCCGTCTGAGGTTCAGATGATGCTGGTTTCCAGGTGTCTGGGAGCTTTTAATGTCGATTTCCGTCGAGCAGAAGCAGAAGATCGTCACCGATTACAAGATCCACGAGAAGGATACGGGTTCTCCCGAAGTGCAAATCGCGCTGTTGACCGAGCGGATCAACCATCTTCGACAGCATTTCGATATTCATAAGAAGGACCACTCCTCACGCCGTGGGCTGCTCAAGCTCGTGAGCCGCCGAAATCAATTGCTGAAATATCTGACGCGCGAGGACCGCACGCGGTATCAGCAGATCATCGCCCGGCTCAATTTGCGAAAATGACGCCATTGATCGGGCATGCCCGTGCCCGTTTTCTCTTGATGCCATCCTTTCCCGTGCCATTCGGCCCCGGCGCGGTTGACGGTTGGCGGAATGCTCGCCACAGATGCACACACCCGGAATTTCAAAAACTCAACTTTGAGATTTGAGATTTCGGATCTGTCCATCTGTGGCCCAAAATCAATATCGGGGCCGGATGAGGACTATTTTTCATGCAAGCCATTCGAATTGAACGCCACATCGGCGGCCGCACGTTGGCCATCGAGACCGGCACCTACGCCAAGCTCGCCGGCGGGGCGGTCACGGTTCAATACGGCGATTCCGTCGTTTTCGGCGCCGTCGCCCGCGCCAAGCCGCGCGAGGGAATCGATTTCTTCCCCCTCCAGGTCGATTACCGCGAACGCCGCGCCGCCGCCGGCAAATTCCCCGGCGGTTTCATGAAACGCGAGGGCCGCCCCACCAACAAGGAAATCCTCACCGCCCGGCTCATCGACCGCCCGCTCAGGCCCCTGTTTCCCAAGGGGTTTTCGGATGAGGTGCAGATTCAGCTCAACGCCCTGGCGTTTGACGGCGAAAACGATCCGGACATTTTCGCCGGCATCGCCGCCAGCGCCGCCGTCGCCATCAGCGACATTCCCCTTCTCGTCCCCACCGCCCACGTCCGCGTCGGCCGCGTTGAGGGAAAGCTGGTTCTGAATCCCACCGTCCAGCAGCTTGAATACAGCGAGTTCGATCTGGTCGTCGCCGGGACACGGCATTTCGTCAACATGATCGAACTCGGCGGCCGCGAGGCCAAAGAGGACGACGTCGCCGACGCCATCGAATTTGGCCACAATGCCGTCATCGAAATCGTCGGCATGATCGAGGAGCTTGTGTCCAAAGTCGGCAAACCCAAGGTCGGCGAGATCCACCAGCCGGATGCCGGGTTCGTCGATGCCATCCGCGCCCGCGTCACCGACAAGATTCGCGAAGTCAAAGGCAAGGCCGGCAAGGCCGACCGGGCCGATGCCGTCGTACAGATTCTTGAGGACCTCATCGTCGAGATGGCCCCGCACGTGACCGATCCCAACGCCAGCTACCATACCATCATGGCCACGCGGGAAAAGCATAAGCAGATTCGCTCGATTTTCGTGGAAGTCGAGGAGCAGGTCACCCGCGAAGCGATTCTCTCCGGCGTTCGCCCCGACGGGCGCGATTATCACAGCATCCGCCCGATCTCCTGCGAGGTCGGCGTGCTGCCCCGCGTTCACGGCTCGGCCGTCTTCACCCGCGGCGAAACCCAAGCCATGTGCACCGTCACCCTCGGCACCAGCCGCGATGAGCAGCTTGTCGATGGACTCATCGACGAATACAGCCAGAAATTCATGCTCCATTACAACTTCCCCAGCTTCAGCGTTGGGGAGGTCCGTCCCATTCGCGGCCCCGGCCGGCGCGAGATCGGACATGGCGCCCTCGCCGAACGCAGCCTGGTTGCCGTTCTCCCCGGCATCGAGCAATTCCCCTATACCGTTCGCGTCATCAGCGACATCCTCGAATCCAACGGCTCCAGTTCGATGGCCAGCACTTGCGGCGGATGTCTCGCCCTCATGGACGCCGGCGTGCCCATCACCAAGCCCGTCGCGGGAATCTCCATCGGACTGGTCAAGGAGGGCAACCGCACCGCGCTCCTCACCGACATCATCGGCGAGGAAGACCATTTCGGCGACATGGATTTCAAAGTCTGCGGCACGCGCGACGGCGTGACCGCCATCCAGCTCGACATCAAGACCGAAGGACTCGATCACAAAATCATCCGCCAGACCCTGCATCGCGCAAAGGAAGCCCGCCTGACGATCCTGGACAAGATGGCGGCCGTCATTCCGGCGCCGCGCGCCGAAATCAGCAAATACGCCCCGCGCCTGCTCACCGTGAAGATCGACCCGGAGAAGATCGGCAAGCTGATCGGCCCCGGCGGCAAGAACATCAAGAAGCTTCAGGAAGACACCGGCGCTCAGATCGACATCGAGGACGACGGCACCGTATTCATCAGTTCGGTGGATCAGGCATCCGCCGAAAAAGCCCGCGATCTCGTCGAGGCGATCACCGCCGAAGTCAAGGTCGGCAAGATTTACGCCGGCCGCGTCGTCAGCATCAAGGACTTCGGCGCGTTCGTGGAGATCGCTCCGGAAACCGACGGCCTGTGCCACGTCTCGGAGCTTTCCGATAAGTACGTGCAGAACGTGGCGGATATCGTGGACATCGGCGACGAGGTGCGCGTGAAGGTGATCCTGATCGACGACCAGGGCCGGATTAAACTGAGCCGCAAGGCCGCGATGCGGGAGGAAGGCCAAAGCGATCCCGAACCGGTCGGCGCTCCCGCCGGCGGGCACGAAGGCCACCCCGACGATCGCGGCGATCGTGATCGCGGCCCGCGCGACGGCGGGGACCGTGGCGGTCGAGGCGGTGATCGCGGTCCACGCCACGGCGGCGGTCATGGCGGCGGCCGGGGCGGCGACCGCGGTCCACGCGGCCCACGCCGCGATTAAGGCCCCTCGCCAGCCCAATAACGGGAAATAACGCCCATTTAGCCCCCGGATACAATCCGGGGGTTTTCTTGTAGAATTGTTCATCAACAGCGCAAAGTGATTGGCCGCAATTGACCGACTAATATTCACATATGGCCTCCCACACCATCGGCCCGTTTCCCGCCGAATTGCTTGCCGCTAAAAAGCAAATCCGCGAGCGAGCGCGATCCTACGGCCTGGATTTCTTCCCCGTCGTATTCGAAATGTGCGATTACGAGCAGATGAACCAGATCGCCGCCTACGGCGGTTTCCCCCAGCGATACCCCCACTGGAGATTCGGCGCCGAATACGAACAGCTGCGCAAACAACATTTCTACGGACTGGGTCGTGTTTATGAGATGGTCATCAACAACGACCCGTGTTACGCCTATCTCCAGGAATCCAACTCCCTGATCGATCAGAAGCTGGTGATCGCCCACGTTTACGGCCACTGCGATTTCTTCAAGAACAACCTGTGGTTCAGCCAGACCAACCGCAAGATGATGGACGAGATGGCCAACCACGCCACGCGCATTCGCCGGCACATCGAAAAGCAGGGATACGACACCGTCGAAAAATTCCTGGACGTCTGCCTGAGCGTCGAGGACCTGATCGATCCGCACAGCATGTTCCTCAACCGCGGACCCCTGGAGCAGAAGCCGGAGGAAACGCCGCGGGAGGAACTGGTCTCCAAGTTCAAGGCCAAGGATTATCTCGATCGCTGGATCAATCCGCCCGAGGTTCTGGAGGCCGAGGCGAAGAAAATGCGCGAGGATCGCGCCAAGTTCCGCCACGTCACGCCTGCCCATCCCACCCGCGACGTGCTGTTGTATCTGCTCCAGCACGCACGCCTGGACGACTGGCAGATGGATTGCCTTTCCATCGTGCGCGAGGAAGCTTATTACTTCGCGCCGCAGGGCATGACCAAGGTCATGAACGAAGGCTGGGCCAGCTACTGGCACAGCACCCTGATGACCAAGCATTTCGTCGATGCCACCGAGATCATCGATTATGCCGATCACCACAGCGGCACGGTCCACATGGCGCCGGGGAATTTCAATCCATACAAGATCGGCCTGGAGCTTTTTCGCGACATCGAAGACCGCTGGAACAAGGGCCGCTTCGGCAAAACCTACGAGGAATCCGAGAACCTCGGCGAGAAGAAATCGTGGGACAAGGGCCTGGGCCTGGGCCGCGAAAAAATCTTCGAGGTTCGACGCATGTACAACGACATCAACTTCATTGATGAATTCATGACCGGCGAATTCATCGAGAAGCACAAGTTCTATCAATATGGCCGCGATCCCCACACCGGCCAGCTTCGCATCGTCACCCGCGATCCGCAGCGCATCAAGAAGACGATGCTCTATCACCTGACCAATCACGGCCGACCGTTCATTTACGTCGTTGACGGCGACTATTGCAGCCGCGGCGAACTCTATCTGGCCCATCAGCACAACGGCCTGGATTTAGAAATCAAATTCGCGGTCGAAACGTTGAAGAACATCCACCACATTTGGCAGCATCCGGTCCATCTCCAGGCGAAAATCGACGACGACATGGTCCTTTTCAGCTATGCCGGCGATCAGCCGAAACAGCAGACGATTCACGACGAGCTGCCCAAGCCGGCGCATCAGATTGCTTAGCGCCTTCTTGCCGCTTGCATCCCCCCGCTCCCCCGACTACACTTCCGCCTCGTTTTTGCATCCAGAAGGATTTCCAATGCCACGCGTATGTCATTTCACCGGCAAGAAGACCAGCTTCGGTAACCAGGTCACGCACCGCGGTAAGGCCAAGTATCTCGGCGGCGTCGGCACGAAAATCACCGGCATCACCCACCGAAAATTCAGGGCCAACATCCAAAAGGTTCGCGCCGTCCTCAATGGCCGCATTGTCCGCATCAAGGTCAGCGCCAAGGCCATCCGCAACGGCTTGGTCGTCAAGCCGGTGCACCGCAAATATTCCAAGCCTGCCGCCCCCGCGGCCGCCTGAGTTCCCCATGGCCGAGCAAAAGATCACGCTCGATCAGGTCCGTCACGTCGCCAAGCTTTCTCGCTTGGCGCTGGATGAGGGCCGGTTGGAGAAATTTTCCGTTCAACTCGGCTCCATTCTCGAATACGTCGCGAAAATCAGCGAGGTCGATGTCACCGGCGTCGAGCCGATGGCCCAGGCATTGCCCATGCACAACGTTTTTCGCCAGGACATCGTCGAGCCGAGCCTGCCCCTGGAAAAAGTCCTGCAAAATGCCCCGGATTCCGACGGCCCCTTCTTCAAAGTCCCCAAAATCATCGGCGGCGACGAAGATTCCGTGGGCTGAGCCTGCTTCGGCCGGCTGGCAAACAGAAAAATCTTTCCTGACCCGCGAAAAAAGCGACAGACCAGCCGCTGGAACGCCGATATTATCCGCCGGATGGACCTCGCCGCAACAAAACCCTCGCTTTGGGTGATCGGATCGGAGAATCCGCGCATCCGCGATTTCTTCCATGAAGTCGGCCGCTGGATGGACGTGACCTATCTGGATATCGAACGGATCGGACACACGCCCTCGTTCGATCAAATCGTCGATTCATGGCGGTGGCGGCGTCGCGACGGTGGGTTTCCGGAAGCGAGAATCTGCGTTCCTGTGCGCTGGTCCGGCGTTAGCGACACGCTTTCCCATTGGTTCTGCCGACGCCGATTCGCCCAGGTGGGCCGGCCGGACGCGGTGGTCTTTACCTGGCCCCGCCTGGCGTCGCTCTGTGAACAACTTCCGGATGTCTTTCGCATCTACTACTGCAAAGATCCGTTCGGTTGGTGGCCCGGTGATTCCGCGCGAGTTCGCGCACAGGAAAATCGGCTGCTGCACCATTGCGATGCCGTCTTTGCGGTCTCGCGCCAGCTTGTCGAGGACATGATTCCCCGTGCCCGCGCCAAGGTCTTTTATTGCCCCAATGCCGTGGAGGATTCGTTCGTCAATGCCCCGCCCCGGCCGCGCCCCTGGGACTTGCCGACCGACCGGCCCATCATCGGCTGCATCGGGCGGATGAATTATTCCTATGATTGGGATTACATCCGCCAGCTCACCGCCGCGATTCCCGACGCATTATTCTGTTTTGTCGGACCCTTCGCCGGTTGCAACAACTTCGACCGTCATCGAATCCTTTCCCAGTTCCGATCCACTCCCAACATTCTCTGGTTGGGCGCCCGTCCGCATCGGCATCTGATGGCTTACATCCAGCACTTCGACGTATGCTTCAATTTCCTCCGCGCCGACGATAACAACCATCGTCGCTCGCCGCTGCGGCTGTTCGACTACCTGGCCGGCGATCGTCCTGTTTTCAGCACCGCGGTTCGCGAAGCCTACGAGCAACTCCCGCACCTGTTCATCGCCCCTTCGCCCCAGGAGGCGGCCGACGCGATCCGTCAATTCCTGGACGGCCGGCGCAGCGTCGATTCCGCCGCCCGGCGCCGATACATCCGCCAAAACACCTGGTCCGCGCGCGCCGCGGAGTTTATCGATCACCTGCGGGAAAGCGGCTTTCAAATGGCGCCGGTTTCGCAAGCGGCCTAACAACAGCTTCCCCATGTCTTTCGCAATTACCGCGGAATGTTGTGCGGCGCGGTGCGTCGCGCGCAAAAAAAGCCCCGGAGAAATATCCGGGGCTTGCTCGCTAGGAGAAGAATACTGACGATGACCTCGACCTGACGCTGCTCTGCCTCTGGATTTCCCTCAACGCATTGTATGGGCTGTGCAACGAGCAGCGCCGTGAGCCTTAACGCCGTCTGGCCAGCAGGCCGGCCGCACCGATGCCGAGAAGGGCGAGGGTGGAGGGTTCCGGAACTGGCGTAACTGGCGTGCCATAACCGAAAAACTCTTGCGGGCCACCACCACTCATATCGGTCGGCGCGTAAATGACCACGTTGGGGAAATCCGACGGAGTCAAGCTGCCACCCAGTGCTTCTGCCGCGCTCAAGTAGGACTGAACCGTAGCATCGTTGGCGCCCAGAACCGACGAGACATCCGAATTTGTGAGCAAATCCCAGACAGCCCAGTTGTAATAACCGTTGGGGTCGCTATTGCTCGCGTTGTATGCGGCGACTTCCTCCTGAAATAGATAGGACGCTTCCAGGTAGCCAGTAACGCCCGCAGAAGGATAATTCAGATGGAGCACATTGCTCGCATTTAAGTTCGGCACGTTAAGCGTATGGGCGTACCAACTTTCGGGCGGACTGATCATGTGGACGAAGTCGTCACACATCAGTGGGTAAGTTTCGGAGGAAGAGTTGATCGTGAAATTGTAGGGATAGACGTACACGCCCCCTGAATTATTGCCTTCCGGCCCGGTGTAACCCATTTCGACAAGTGCGGCCCTCGCGGTCATTCCCGCAAATAGCATGGCGAACGCGAACGAGGAACCAATAAGCAGAGATTTTCTCATGATCACCCTCCTAGGTGCCATTTGGGTCTACTGTTCAACTTTCATTTGTCGCGACATGTGGGGAACAAATTGCGACAAAGTACACTTCGCCACTTCAATTCTCCGCGTACAGCATATTAAAGTAGCCTCTTGCCGCGAAATCAAAAAAAATCCGGCCTGCGCGGCAATTTTTCCGAGTCGGACGCCCCAGCCTTTCCCGTGGTATGTCCCAACAATTAACTCCGCATCTTCTGTGCCGCATGCTATGACCTGTGGCGCTTGAAGTTATAGCAAACCGCGGAGTTCATAATGTGCAGCGTGCGCGATGCAATCGGCTGGCTGAAGCGGGCTTAATTGGGGCAGCGGCTTCGGCCCTGGCAACGCAACTGGGTCTCACCGGCCTCCTACAACTCACCCCGCCGATTGCCTCACCCACCCTTCTCCTTTTCATCCACCTCCTCTTTGTTTACTTTCCCCGGCCGCTTCCGTAATCTTTTTTTTCGATGCTTGCCTACGACACGCTCCTGGCCGCGCGCGACGCCGTCCGCTCCAAGAAAATCTCTTCCGTCGAACTCACTCGCCAAGCCCTGAATCGCATCGACCGGATCGAGCCGCGAATCCTCGCCTTCAACAGCGTTTTTCCCGACCGCGCTCTGGAACAAGCCAGGGCCGTCGACGACGGCAAGCGCACCGGCCCGCTGGCCGGCGTTCCCATCGCCTTGAAGGACAACCTCTGCACCAGCCACGGCACGACGACCTGCAGCTCGCGCATGCTCGCGGATTTCCACGCCCCCTACGACGCCACGATCGTCAAGAAACTGGAAGCCGCCGGTGCCGTTGTCGTCGGAAAGACCAATCTCGACGAATTCGCCATGGGGTCATCCACCGAAAACAGCGCCTTCAAAACCACTCGAAATCCCTGGGATACCGCTCGCGTCCCCGGCGGCAGCAGCGGCGGGTCCGCCGCGGCCCTGGCCGCCGGAATGTGCTGCGCTTCCATCGGGTCGGACACCGGCGGCTCCATCCGCCAGCCCGCCGCGCTCTGCGGCGTCGTCGGCCTCAAGCCCACCTACGGCCGCGTCAGCCGTTACGGCCTGGTCGCTTTTGCCTCCAGCCTCGACCAGATCGGTCCGTTCGGCTGGAACGTCCCGGATGTCGCCCTGCTCCTGAACGTCATCAGCGGACGCGATCCAAAGGACAGCACCAGCGTCGATAGCCCCGTGCCCGATTATTTGAATCGCCTCGATGAGCCGCTGAAAGGCCTGCGCATCGGCCTGCCGCGCCAGTACCAATTGGCCGCGGGCTTGGACAGTCAGGTGAAATCCGCCGTCGATGCCGCGATCAAAAAATACCAGGACCTCGGCGCCGAGCTCGTGGACGTCTCGCTTCCCCATACGGAATACGGAATCGCCGCCTATTACGTCATCGCCCCCTGCGAAGCCAGCAGCAACCTCGCCCGCTACGACGGCGTGCATTTCGGCCATCGCACCCGCGACCCGGTCAAGGACATCATCGAGCTGTTCAGCAAGAGCCGCGCTGAAGGCTTTGGCGAGGAAGTCCAGCGCCGAATCATGATCGGCACCTACGCTCTTTCCAGCGGATATTACGACGCCTATTACCTCCGCGCCCTGAAGGTTCGCGCCCTCATCAAGCGCGATTTCGACCAGGCCTTCGAGAAATGCGACGTGATCCTTTGTCCCACCAGCCCCACGCCCGCGTTCAAGGCCGGTGAAAAAACCGGCGACCCCCTGCAAATGTACCTCTGCGACGTCTTCACCGTCACCTGCAACATCGCCGGAATCGCCGGCATCAGTCTTCCCTGCGGTTTCACCGCCGGGCCCAAGCCCTTGCCCATCGGCCTTCAATTGCTCGGCCCCATTTTTGGCGAAGAAAAGCTTCTGCGCATCGCACGCATGTACGAAATGTCCACCGATTGGCACAAACGGCGTCCGGCGCTGGGCGATGCGTGAATCTAAACCGTATTCGCCGGAATACCCCTTACGATCATCTCCCTTGGCCTCCGATGCATCAGCGCCATCACCCCCATCGTTAGCAGCATCACTCCAGACACTGGCTCGGGGACCATTGCCACACGGAAACCCGTGTAGCCGTCTGAGCCATCCGGAATAAGATACTCGGACGCGTCGGTTTCGGCGGAGCTTAGGTCAAGCCAGTACTCGTCATTCCATGAACCTCCCCGGATGCCGCGGCGAGATCCGTCCAACACTGTTTCGTTCCACTGGAACACGTCGCCGGTTTCGTCGAATGTACCGTAGTAACTAGTGGAACTACTATAAGCCCCCGCATCCGTCAGGTAATCTTGGTTGGGGTCTGTCGTCGTGGACTGCGTGACCGCGTAGCCGCTGGCGCCGTAATAGTTCGCGCTATTGCTTCCGCCGGGCGGAGCATCCGCACCGGGCAAGGTATTGCTGCGAGTGGCATACGTCCAATACCCGCCGGTGCCGCCATTGAGGGTGGGGTCGTAATATGCGGCCTTGTACCATTCGTTTTCCGTGGGAATGAAATAGGTTGAGTTGGTCGCCCGGGTTGGGGTCGTCTGCGTCATGTCATAGACGCCGCTTTCGGTGCCGCCGCTCCCTTGTCCGTTGCTCAACCAATTGACGAACCGGGCCGCGTCGTCCCAACTCACAAAGACCACCGGCTGATTCCCCTTGCCAGTCTCGACCGAGTACTTGCTGTCATCGGCGGCGGCCGAATTGAATGCGACGCCCTCCACTGCATTGCTCGTCTCGCCCGTGGTGTATAGTCCGAGACTATTGGCGCCGGTCGGGTCCACGGCATTGAGGAACTGGACGTACTGGCTGTTGGTCACATCGTACTTGCTGATCTGGTAGGTGTAATCAATCGAGCCATAGCCGGTCGCAGTGTCGGCGGCATTCCCCGGATTTCCGATCGTCGCCCAGGAAAACGTCGCCTGTGCCCGTGCCGAGGTGACCGCGACAATGCCATACATCGCGATGACGGCGTAAGCGGCCCACGCGCGCGAATCTCGCATTTTCGATCGCATGGCGACCTCCTTGCAAAATGAGCCGTGAAGTCAACGACGCCCCTGACTATTTCTCCGACAAACTTGGCGCATACCCTCAAGCGCCGCCGGCTCGTCGGCGTCGGACCAGCAGGCCGAACAGCGCCAAACCCGCCAGCGCAAAGCCTGCCGGCTCGGGAACCGGGGCCAAGGCGACGCCGCGGAATTCGTCATTCGCGGGCGCATTCGCCAGGGTGATGAGCGTGGCATCGGTGGCGCCGGCCGAGCCGCCTACCAGCGGATCGATAAACTCTTCCAGCGAGTTGCCGCCCGTTGCCGTGTTCGTCGTGTTCGTCGCAAACAGGACGATGTCATCCTGAGTCAGTCCGCCGGCAGCGCCGATCACCGGAACTTTCACGAGTTCCGCGGCCAAGCCGTTGTAGCCGTCGGGAGCGCCCGTTGCCGAATCGCTGATGACGTACGCCAGCGACCATCCGTTGTTCCCCGTGGTGCTGGTGCTATAAACCCACTTCTGGATGCCCGGCTGGCTGTTTCCGTTGCCGGCGTTGGAGTCCGCGATGTACGCGACGTTGAACGGCACGTTAACGCCGCCAATCGTCGGCGTTGGTGCGCTCGGATTGTCGATCAAAGAAAACGCCTCAGGGCTGGCCACGGCGCTGGTGCCGGTGGTGAACAGCGGCGTGATCGTCTGCCCGCCAACCTGCGGCGTGCCGCTGCCGATGAGGCTGATCCCGACAAACGAACCCGTATCGGAGCTGCCGTAAAGCTGGCCCTGGCGGATCTGGATCGTGCGGGTGTTGGTCGGCCCAACCGCGTTCTGAAGGGCCACGTTGGTGTTGAAGTACTTGTAGCCGGCCGTGCCGGGCAGAGTGCTGCTTGTGCCGGCCGTCCAGAAATTGGAGACCGAGTCATCCCCCACGGCGGCGCGGATATTGGAGCCGGCATAGGTGCTCCCCTGGGGTTGTGACAGGGCGATGTTGGCATTGCTTACGCTGCCGGCCGTGACGGTCATATCGCCAACCACACGATTGGCGTTCGTGGCTGCGCTGGCGACGGCGGGGGTGCCGTACTTGGCAGCGTAACCGGCGGAAAAGACGTACGCGGTGCCGGCATAGGGGAGTCCCGCCGTAGCCGCGTCAGCCACACCGGGGTTGTTTGCTAATTGGCCTTCGGTGAATGAACTACCGGCATTGACCAACGCGCCGTTGGCATACGCCAATTGCGCTAAAGGGGCCGGCTGGCTCGCCAAGCCATTGGCATAGACCTGGATTGTGGTTGGCGCTCCGGCAGTGGTGAGCGGAGTCGTTCCGTCGCCGACCTGGGTGACAACCGGATTGTAGAGCAGCGCCCCTGGCGCCGCGGAAGTGAACATCGCGACGACGCCGAAGACCGGCGCGCCGAGCGAATAACGTGAAAGAGATTTGAAGGATCTAGATTGCCGCATAAACATAACCTCCTGGATCAACTGAAAGACTAAAGACCTACATGGAAGCGTTTGGCTGATGGCCGCCTCGGATCCCCGTAAACCGTCCTGGGCGGCGAGTTGCCGCACCATCAGAAAAAGCCGCCGGACTAGGTGTGTGACCGGCGGAGGTGGCAGGACGGGGGCCACGCGGCCCCCGTCCTTGCCGGAGTTAGGATTCAAGCGCTTCGCCGGTGACGGCGGAGGAGGAACATGCCCGCCGCCAGCAGCGGCAAGGCCATTGGCTCGGGCACTGGCACGGTGTACAGCGCGAACGCCAGGTCCTTCGAACCACTCTGTCCGTCATACGCCGGGATGTAGAACTGCGGAGCATAAGGGCCTGTGCCGGCTGGGCCGGCGTAAGGACCGGACACGGCGTCGTCCATGAAGTGATATCCAGGCTGCCCTGGCGTGGTGTCACCCGGAACGGCATACGGATCAAAGATTCCCCAATCCCGATCGTGCCATCCCCAATCGAATTCGGGGATCGTGGTCCCAGGCAGGTTCGGCACCAAAGCCACGATGCTGAGCCACTCCACATTTGGGTAAACCGCGTCGGGAAACGTGGATTGTTTCCAATTCAACTCGCCGTTGTATTGGTACAGCGGCCCGTCTGGACTGCCGGGATCGGGGATCGGAGCAGATTCCGTGAACGTGCCCGATGACGGAGCCAACGCTGCCGCCAAATTCAATGTTTGTGTCGCGATGAGTTGACCTGGCTCGCTGTATGTCCCGGCGCTGTTTTGGCCGAACGCGTTCGTGTAGAGCGATACCTGGAACTGCGGCACGATGCCGTTGGGCGGAGCGGTAGTGGTGTTCATATACGAGCCCCACCACGTTATATGGCCAATGGGATTCGGATTGTTGTCCGAAAAATCATCCGCCATCATTGTCCCGGCGATGACTCCGGTTGGTTGGAGGCTCGCCGTGCTCAATTCGTCGTGCCCGGGGAAAGGCGCAGGCGCATCCGCCGTGCTGGGTGTCGCCCCGATCGGATAAATGCCCCCAGCGATCGCCCCGTCCAGAGGCGATTGAAAGAATTTGAGTTGCTCCCCCGCTAGCGGATCCGCCCAAGCGGCTGGTGCGGCGGCGCCAACAAGTGCGGCGATTCCCAATAGTGTGCTTTTCCTGATCACGATAGCCTCCTTCTCACGGACGGGCTGCGCGACGGACGCGCCAGCCTCCGAACAATGAGATGCGTGGATTGAATCATTCCAACTGCACAGAACTCTCCACTTCGGTGAGTTCCGCAGCCGCAAACGGTGAAACGAATGCCGTGCCGCGGGAAACGCCGCGATCACCCCCGAGCGGAATCCCTCGGTATTACCGGCAAAAATTGCCGAAAAATTGTCGCTGGCTCATCGCCGTCCTTATCCAGGCGACCTACCATCTTGGTAACCCCCCGCGGAAGTGCTCTATATGTAAGCCCTTAAGCCCAAAGCAATTAAATTCAATGTCGCCATTCTTGCATATGGTCCTACCGGCCTGGCTAGAAAACTATTTGGCAAATCAGCAAAGAAAACCTTTGACCAACCCCGACCGTATTCATTATAACTATAAAATGTCCGTTATTCGTCAGAGTCGTTAAAGCCTGTTCGTTCTCTAGAAAAATGACGTTTTGATAAGGCTTTGTCGGCGGTCCAGGCGAAAGACCCTTGCTGGCCCGCAAAGAGTAGGTGAGCGCAGAGATTTGCCAAATGGGGGCGTTGATCAGGGAGAGAGAACGTGCTTCAGCAATTTCCCCGAGAACAGACTTTAGTCCCTGCCCCGTCAATGCCCGATCGGGTGTTCATCGGGCGTTCGCCGGCAATCCAGCGCCTTACCGCCATCGCCAGGAAAGCGGCGGCGCTAAACTCGACGGTCATCATTACCGGCGAGACCGGCACCGGCAAAGAGACTTTCGCCAGGCTGATTCATGGCCTTTCCCCTCGCGCGACTCATCCATTGATTCCGGTCGATTGCACGGCCCTTCCCGAAGCGCTGTTCGAAAGTGAATTGTTCGGACACCTGAAGGGGTCTTTCACCGGGGCCCATCGCGACTCGCTGGGTTACATCCGTGCCGCCCACCTGGGAACGCTTTTCCTCGATGAAATTGGAGAACTGAGCCTCGGCCTGCAAGCCAAGCTCCTGCGCGTGTTGCAGGAACGCCGCGTGGCGCCGCTGGGGGCTTCCACGCCTCAGCCCGTGGATGTCCGCGTGATCTGTGCCACCAATCGTGATCTTTCCGCGATGGTCGCCGCCGGGACATTCCGCCAAGACCTGTTCTTCCGCCTCGCGGTTGTCCCGTTGGATTTGCCGCCCTTGCGGGCTCGCTCCGAAGACATCATTCCCTTGGCCGAGCATTGGCTCAACAAGCTGGCCGAGACGTACGGCTCGACCGCCAAGGAAATCTCCTCGCCGGTGGCCGAAGCCCTGCTGAAGTATTCCTGGCCCGGTAATATTCGCGAGTTGTACAACGTCATCGAACACGCCCACGTGCTGAGCGACGGCCCGACCATTGAGCTGGGCGACCTGCCTCTGCTGATGAGGGCGGGCGTTGCCCAGCCGCGCCAAGTTTCCAAGCTCAATCTCGCCGCCGTTGAGCGCCGCACCATTATCGAAGCGCTGGAGTCTTGCAACTACAATCGCACCGCCGCGTGCCGGCTGCTTGGCGTCGAGCTGCGGAAACTCAACCGACGCATCGCCGCTTTGGTGATCGACATCCCCGGCAAATCCGTCGCCCCGGCGACACCCCTCCCAAAACGCCGCGGGTCCCACGGATCATGCCGGCTTTCAGTGCACACGCGCACGGTCCTGGAACCCGCCGGCCACGGCGCATGGTGAGAATCACCGCCGCCTCTCGAACCGCCGGCCCCTTCCTGCGATATTACCGGCATCGATGACCGCGACTCGCAACGCCCGCTGGACTAGCCGCCTCGCATTGATCGCTCTCGTGCTGGTCGGTTACATCCCCGTGATCCGCTGCGGCGGCTTTCTCTGGGATGATCCGCAGTACATCACCGGCAATCCCCTCCTCCGCACGCTCCCCGGCCTGCTGGCGATTTGGCTTCATCCCTCGGCCTCCCCGCAATACTATCCCCTCGTTCACACCACGTTCTGGATCGAATACCACCTGGTCGGCTTGCGGCCATGGCTCTATCACCTCGATAACATTCTGCTGCACGCGCTGGCGTCGGTCCTGCTGTGGCGGGCGCTCGGCCGGCTGGGCATTCCCGCCGCCGGCCTGGCCGCGGCGATTTTCGCCGTTCATCCCGTGCAAGTGGAATCCGTCGCCTGGATCACGGAACGAAAAAACGTCCTCTCCCTCGTCTTCTACCTTTTATCCCTTCACGCCTATTTGAATTTCACCGGCGACGATCTTTCCGCCGGCCCTTTCAGGGCCAAGGATTATCTTCTCGCCCTGCTCTGCTTTCTGGCCGCCCTGCTCAGCAAATCGGTGACCTGTTCCCTCCCCGCCGCGATCCTTCTGCTCACTTTTTGGCGACACGGGCGAGTGCGATGGGTCGATTTCCGCCCGCTGATTCCCTTTTTTCTCTTTGGCGTGACCATGGCGTGCGTCACCGCCGCAATCGAGATGCGCCACGTGGGGGCTTCCGGTTCGGAATGGAATTTTACCTTCGCCGATCGCTGCCTGATCGCCGGCCGGGCCCTCTGGTTTTACGCCGGAAAACTCCTCTGGCCCCATCCGCTGATTTTCATTTATCCCCGCTGGCAGCAGATGAGCTTTGCGCAACAACCCTGGCTGATCGCCTTTCCACTGTCGGCCATGGCGGTCATCGCCGCGCTTTTCCTGCTGCGCCGCCGCATCGGCCGCGGACCGTTGGTCGCCGTTCTTTTCTTTTCCGGAACCCTTTTGCCGGCGCTCGGCTTCATCAATCTCTATCCCATGCGATACTCTTTCGTCGCCGATCATTTCCAGTATCACGCAAGCATCGGTCTGATCGTTCTGGCGGCGGCGGGATTATGGCGGCTTGGGCATGTTCCCTCGGCCGCGGTCATCGCCATCCTCGCAGTCCTCACCTGGCGACAAGGCGGCATTTACCAAAACCAACTCGTTCTCTGGACCGATACGACCCATCGCAATCCCGGCAGTTGGATGGCCTGGGGAAATCTCGGCGATCAGTACGCGGATTTATCAAACCGTCCCGATCTTCCGCCGAATGCCCGCGATGAGGATCGCGCCAAGGCCCGCGACTGTTATCAGCAATTGCGCACCCTCGCCCCCAATCAACCCCTGGCCCATCTCAAATGGGGAATCGTCAAGGAATACGATGGCGATTTAACCGCCGCCCGAGATGAATTCCAGGAAGCCCTGCGCCTGGCCCCCACTTTCACCATCGCCATGAACAGCATGGGAATGCTCCTCATGCGAATGAATCACCCGGATCAGGCGATTGCGTATTATCGCAAGGCCATCGAGCTTGATCCCGGATACGCCGAGGCCCGCGTGCATTACGGCGATGCGCTGCTGGCCGGCGGTGATCTCAACGCGGCCATGGCTCAGTATTCCGAGGCCGCGGCCCGCCAGCCCGACAACGTCGAAGCCCACTTCAAACTCGCCAACCTGCTTCTCACCCGCGCCAATCGCCCCGATCTGGCCATCCCTCCCTACCTCGCCGCCCTATATGCAGACCCGAGCCGTGCCGATATTCACGCCAATCTCGCCGCGGCCCTGATGGCCGTCGGGCAATTCGATCAGGCCCGCGCCCAGTGCGCCCTGGCCCTTCAGATCGATCCCAATCTTCCGCAAGCCCGCCAAATCCGCCTCAAACTCGAAGGCCGCTAATCCCAAAACTCACGCGATCATCCCCTCATCCCCAACAATCGTCTCATGCGACGGCCCGGCCGGCCCTCTGTGCATCACGGCCGCGGCCCGCATCAGGCAATCGACCGCCCGGTTGATGTCGCCCGTTCCCCGCAGCGCGCGTCCCAATTCATTCAGACACAGCGCCGTTTCCCGGTGCTCCGGGCCGTAAGAGCTTTCCGTGATCGTCAGCGCCCGCTCCAGCGGCTTCACCGCCGCGCCGAAATCACCCTGGTCCGACAGCAATTGGCCCATGTTGAGCAAATCCCTGGCGACGGCGGGATGATTCGCCCCGAACGCCGTTTCATCGATCAACAACGCCCGATCGAAGCACTTGCGCGCCAGCGCTCGCTCGCCGCAGCCGCGCAGGGCGCTTCCCAGGTTCGCCGCGATGCACGCCACCTGCGGATGCCCCACCCCCAGCGTCGATTCCGTGATCGTCAGCGCCTGCTCCAGCCATCCCCGCGCCGCCGCGTGCTCCTTCATCTGCACCAGCACAAACCCCAGGTTGTTCATCACGCTGGCGATCTTCGGATGATTCTTCGCATAGCTCCCGCGGTAAACGTCGATCGCCCATTCGAATCGCTCCCGCGCCGCGCCCAGCTGCCCCAGCTCTACCAGCGTCATCGCCGAATTGTTGGCCACCGTCGCCAGATGCGCATCGGCCGGGCCGTAAACCGTTCGATCGATTTCCAGGGCAACCTCGTAAAGCGCGCTGGCCCCCCGCAGATCGCCGAGGCGATGCCGGACGCGGGCCAGGTTGTTCGCGATGTCCGCCGCCTGCACGCTCCGCTCTCCGTATGTCGTCTTCACCTGGGCGTACGCCATTTCCAGCAGCGTCCGCGATTCTGAATAATTCCCCTGCTTGAGCAGGAACCGACCGGTCCGGCTCAGCAGATCCACCACCGCCTCCGACGCCACCCCGATCCCCTGCGCGTGCATCGTCGCCGCCAGCACGTGCGGCAAAACCTCCCCGCAGCCCCGCCACGAATTCGGGTTCTGGCTGTCAAACTCAAACGCCCCCGACGCGATCTGCAGCGCCGACGTCGCCCAGTTCATCCGCTCGATGTTCGACAGCCGGTCCTGCGCCATCGCCCCGATCACCCCGTGAACCGACACGGCATGCCCGCCGCTCCTGGCCAGCGAGAATTTCTCCAGCGTGTTCAGCGCATCCTGCAACGCGGCGGGGTCCTGCATCAGCTCGGCCAATTCCTCGGGCAAAGCCCCCAGGGCGTTCTGGATCATCGTCAGCGGGATTTCATCCGGCCCGAAAAAACCGCACAGCGTCAGCAACTGGCCCGCCCCCGGATTCAGCGACGACATCCGCCGGAACGACAACTCCCACGCCATCGCCGCGGAGATCGGATAAGAACCCGCCGGCCGACCGTGTTCCAGCATCTCCGCCCAATAGTTCTCGAAATCCCTCAGATATTCGGCAAGGCTGATCTTGGCTTGGTTGATGCAAGCGGCCGCTTGCTCGACGGCCAGCGGAAGATCGTCCAGCGCCGCGGCCAATTGATCGGCGGCGTGCGTGTCGTCGATCCCGCCGAGGCGCAGGCGAAGGAATTCGATCGACTCCCGCCGGGACCAGCTATTGACCGGAACGACCACCGCCACGCTCGTCCAGTGCGAATCACCGCTGGTGACCAGCACGTTTCCCACGCCCTTGGCCGGGAGAAACAGCGTCAGATCGTCCGGCCTCCGGGCGTTGTCGAAAATGAGCAACCACCGGTCGCGCCGCCCCAATTCGGCGATGGCCGCATTGCAGGCTTGCCTGGGATTCTCAAAGGTTTGCCCGGAACTCGCCAGCTTCGGCGCCAGCGCCGCCAGGTCCGCCACGATCGTCGCCTGCGTGTCGGCCCGAATCCACCAGACGATGTCGTATTGATCCTGATGCGCGTAGGCGTATTCAATGGCCAGAGCGGTCTTGCCGGAGCCTCCCGCGCCGCACAGCACCCTGGGCCTCGCCGCCGCGGACAATGCAAAGCCATGTTCGAGGCTCTGCAAATGCTCTTCACGCCCAACGAAATGGATGTTCCGTTTTTGGAACAGGTTCCAAACCGGCGGCGGACCCTTGGGCCTGCCTGGAATTGCCCTGCTCATGAGCCGAACCTCCGCGACAAACCGGCGTCCCCCGAAAGCGGCGTATCACAATCATATGATAATGATTTTCCCGACAAGTTGCCCGCGCGATCCCGCTTGAACGCCGCAACAGAGCCACGCCCGCGCCGGCCGGACCACCCCACGCCCCGCATCATTTCAAAGCCCGGAGAAGGAACCGGGACGTGAGCGCTTTCCATCGCCCGGTAAAGCGCTCACGTCCCGGTTTCCCCGGTTTCCCACGTCCCGTCCCCTTTTCTCCGAAATCACCTGCCGGCATCGCGATTACTTGAGGAAATCCAGCAGTGCGGGGTTCACGACGTCGGCGTGGGTCCAGGTCACGCAATGCGGTCCATCCTTCACCACCACGAGGCGAGCGCCTTTGACCAACTTGGCGGTGCGCTGGCCAGATGCGCCGATGGGAAGGATCCGGTCCGCGTCGCCATGAATGACCAAAGTGGGAACCTTGATTCGCGCCAGGTCTTTGCGAAAGTCTGTGTGCCATGCCGGCACACATGCGAGGCTGGCGGTGGCGGAGGCTCCGGCGGCGACGTTCCAACTGCCTTGCACGGCCTGTTCGCTAACGCGCTTGCCCAAGAGAACATCGGTGTTGTAGAAATTCTTGAAAAACTCCGTAAAGAAGGCGTAGCGATCCGCAGCGACAGCTTTTTCGATCCCCGCGAACACGCTCGCGTCGATGCCCTCGGGATTGTCAGGCGTCTTAAGCAGAAACGGCGGGACGGATGAAATGAACACGGCCTTGCTCACGCGCTTGGATCCGTAGGCGCCAAGGTAGCGCGCCACTTCGCCGCCGCCCATCGAGAAACCCACGAGAGCCAAGTCGCGCAGATCCAGCGTCGTCACGAGTTTGTCCAGGTCCCGGGCGAACGTATCGTAGTCGTAGCCCGTCGCCGGCTGGCTCGACCTGCCGAATCCTCGGCGGTCATAAGTGATCACCCGCCGACCCGCATCCAAGAGAACCGGGACCTGCTTCTCCCACGAGGCGCCGCTCAGCGGATACCCATGAATCAACACGACGGGTCTTCCTTCGCCGTGATCCTCATAATACAACTCGATGGACCCGGAGTTTTCCTGATCGACTTTGACAAACGGCACGGTGATACTCCCTTCTGGCGTCAAGTTCGTTACGCAAGCGTTCGACGGGCGGTCGGGCCCGCAGCCTTTATTATTTCCCATGTAGTCGTCGAAAAGCACCTGGAAAAATTTATTTCTTCTTGTCTTGGCAATACACAAAGCACCCAATTCGTGCCGATTGGCGAATGGAACCGGGCGAATGGAACCGGTTCCATTCCTCCGGCATTTCCTGATTCCCTGAATGTCATCGCACCTTCAGGACCAAAAGCGTTCGGTCGTCGGCTATGGGCGCGCCGCCGCAATGCTGCTGCAAATCGGCGAGCACCGCGTTTAGGGCCGACTGCGCGTCGCCTCGGGATGCCAAAAAAGCCGCTTCCAGGCGATCGGTTCCGTATTGCTCCCTCGCTTGATTGAAGGCTTCCGATACCCCATCGGTGTAGAACAGCAGGCGATCGCCGCTGCGCAGCGGCAATTGATGCTCCAGATAATCCGCGGCGCGATCGATCCCCAGCGGCAACCCGGCGCGGCCGTCCAGCGCGATCACGCTGTCGCCCCGGGCAAGGCGGGGCGGCGGATGGCCGGCCGAGGCATAACTCAGGCGATTCTTGCGCGGGTCATAAATCGCATAGAACGCGGTCACGAATGATCCGGTTTTCCCGATATAGCGGCTCTCCAGGATGCTGTTGAGATAGGAAAGGACCTCAGCCGGACCGACGGCCGGATCCGGCCGCGTGTGTGCGATCGCGTGGGTGATGGCCATTCTCACCGCGGCGGGAATTCCATGGCCGCTGACGTCGGCGATGAAGATCCCCCACTGCTCGGCCGGCAATGGGAAGAAATCGTAATAGTCGCCTCCCGCGCGCTGCGACGTTTCGTAATAGGCCGCCACATCCAGCCCCGCGATCACCGGCAGCACCTGCGGAAGAAGCGATCGCTGAATGAGACCGACCATTTTCAGTTCGTGGTCGAGTGCGTCATACGCTTCCTTGAGTTCGCGGCGCAACACCGAATTCAGGACGGACCGGCCCCAGAGATTGGATTGCATCACCATCATCGGAATCCGATCCCGCGCCGTGCCTTTGGGGTCCCGCGTCATGATCACGCTCATGTTCGTCGCCTCCCCATCGTCAAACAGCGGGATGGCCAGCAGGAAATTCATTCCCTGAAAATATTGAGCGGCCGGATCATCCGGGGCGAAGCGCGCCGGAAGGTCCTCGATGATCGCCGGCTCGTTGGAGTAGATCAGCTCGGAAAGCAGTCCTGTATTGAATACCGGGAGACGGTGCTTCTCCGTCCAGGGATTGATGTTGTCCTTCCAGGCGGAGCTTCGGGTAATGCGATATTCCGGAGCGGTCAGATCGCGCCGGCTCACCGCGAGGTAGCCGTCAGCCTGAATCAGCCCGCCCTGGCGCAATCGCTTTCCGTACAACTCCGCGGCCACCTGCGGATCCGTCTGCCGGCTGAGGTCGCGCATGAACTCGACAATGAACGTCAGTTCATCGCGCCAATCTTTCGGGGTGTTCATACGGCCGGATTGTAGCCTGCCAAGGCCGGGCTATGTCAGCCAGACCGCGGTAGCAAGCCCTGCCGGCTCGATTCAACAGGCCCGCTCCGCTTGCCGATACTCCAAAGAGAGACTATAATTCCTCCAAATGGTAATATTCCGGGAGATCGCAAATGGCTAAGACCAAGATGGCTCAATCTGCCAGGGCTCGGCAGCGCGCGGGGATATTATTCCGGTATGCCCAGAGGCTTGCGGCCTTCGCCAGCAGGTGCGCTTCAAGCGGCAAACTGGACGCGATGAACTGCCGCCAGCCCGGCGACAGCATCGGCAGTCGATATAACATTCCCCTGGACGCTGTGAAACTGATCGAGTCCGGCCTTCCGTTTGCCGCGATCAAGCGTTTTCAAAAAGTGTCGGGGCTCACGTTGGACCGAATCAAGCGCCTTGCCCGCATCAGCGAGGGGTCCTTCGCTCGCCGGAAGAGATCGGGACGGCTCACGCCTGAAGAATCCGAGAGACTGCTTCGGCTTGGGCGAGTATTCGAACGGGCGACGTGCCTCTACGACGGGGATCAGGCCGGGGCGCGTCAGTGGTTGGAGACACCCGTCCCGGCGCTGGGGAACCATCCACCGTTGGATCTCGCGCGAACTGAGCCGGGCGCGCGGGAGGTGGAAGACCTCATCGGCCGCATCGAGAATGGGATCGTCTCGTGACGATCACCGCGTACCGCATCACCAAAGCTGAACATGCGAATGCGATCTGGTCTGGCGCCGGGGCAAGGGATCATGGCGGCCGATGGAATTCCAAGGGAATCCCAGTCGTCTACACGGCACAGAACCGATCGCTTGCCGCGCTGGAGCAGCTCGTGCATTTGGTCAAGCCGCGGATTCTCATGGGCTTTGTCCAGGCCGGCATTTCATTTGACGACTCTCGGATGCAATCGCTACGAGCGGATGATCTTCCGGCGGGTTGGAACGATCCGGTGGCGCCGGCAGCGCTGAAAACGTATGGCGACGATTGGATCGCCGCCGGAAGGTTCGCAGTTTTGGCCGTCCCCAGCGCGATCGTCCGCGGCGAGTGGAATTATTTGATCAATCCCGCGCACGAGGAGTTCAACGGCCTGGTGAAATCACCGCCCGCGCCGTTCGTCTATGACAACCGTTTGGGTTGAACGGTCTATTGCCCCTCCCCGATCGCCGCCTCCTGAAACGCCGTGCGGAATTCCGATGCGTCGGAATTCGGCAAGTCCCCGCGCTGAATCATCAGCAGGTAAATCCGATTCTTCACCGGATCAATCCAGACCTGAGTGCCGTACGCTCCGCCATGGCCGAACGTGCCGGGGGAGAGCGTTTCGGTGATGCCGGTGGGTTTGCGCACGATGCCGAACGCCAGGCCCCAGGCGCTTCCGGGAATGAACCCGACGCTCGCCAGGCCGTCGGTTTGGTTGCTGGTCATCTGTTTGACGGTCTCGGGCCGAAGGTATTGTTTGCCGTCGAGCGTCCCGCCGTTCAGGAGCATCTGGGCGAAGCGGCAGTAGTCGCTCGCGGTGCAGAACAATCCGGCGTTGGCGGCGGAGTAATGATTGCGATTTCCCACCGGCCCGGGCAGCAATTTGATGTCCGTTGTTTCCAGCCGGCCGTCCTTCAAAACATACGAGACCGCCATGCGGCTGATCTGCTCTTGGGTTGGATAAAACGTGGCCTCTTTCATTCCCAGCGGAATGAACAGCCGCTCCCGCATGAAATTTTCATACGATTCGCCGGAGACGATTTCGATGATGCGCCCCAGCGTGTTGATTCCCGTTTGGCAATATTCCCAGCGCTTGCCCGGCTCGAACACCATCGGCCGATTCAGAAAATAGGACATCAGCTCGGCCAGCGTGCGCGGTTCGGAGAGTTTTTCCTTCGGCGCCTCGGCCAATCCGCTGGTGTGGGTCAGCAGATGCCGCAGCTTCAGCTTTGCCGGCTTGCCCGAGGGTGTTTTGAGCGCGGCATATTGCGGGATGTACTTGGAGACCGGATCGTCAATCGAAACCTTGCCCCCATCCTGTAGCATCATGATGGCCGCGGAGGTCATCAGCTTGGTCATCGACGCCACCCAGAAGATGGTGTCGGTGCGCATGGGGAGATCGTGTTCGATGTCGCGCCTCCCGACGGCCGAGAGGTGCAGGATGTGCTTTCCATCGGCCACCAGCGTGACCGCCCCGGAAATCTTATGCCGATCGACAAACGCCTGCATGGTTGATTCGATCTTCGCGGATTGCGGGCTTTGCGGCGAGCCGCCGTCTTTCTGAGTTGATGTGCATCCTTGAAGAGCCATGACAAAAACCCCCCGCCACGAGAAAAGCGGCTGATTCCATCGATCAGAATCCGCTACCGCGTGCCAGAAACACGACGCCCGACGCGGCCGCGATTGTTCCGACGGTCCGCGCCACCAATCGGCCGCCAGGTAACATCTTTTCGACTGTGATGACTAATGCAATACCCGTCATCACGAAAAGATTCATCATGCCCAAAACAGCCTGAATCACCATCAAAGACCAGCAGCAGATCGCGCAGGTCAGCCCATGATGAAGTCCAAGGGCCAGCGAGGATCGCCACCCCCCGTGAAGGTGACCGGCGACAAGCGAAAGGGGGTCTCGGCAATGCTTCAAGCAGGAAGCCTTCCAGGGCGTCCATTGATAGATTCCGCAGAGGATCAGGCAAAATCCGGCAATGGCGGGGATTTGCCGGCTCAGGGCCGGCGACGACATCTCCACCCGCGCCAGCAGCGTTCCGACGATGAACGTAACGGCCCCAAACGCCGCCCAGACGAAAAAATACCCGGTGATCATGATCCCGCAGCGCAATCCGGGGAGTGTTGCCCGATGAAACGTCATTACCCGCCGGTACAGCAGGATCATCGGCATCGCCGAGGGGAGCATCATCGCGATCATCATCGCAGTCCACATGGCGATGAACATGCCGGCGGCGGCAAGATTAGATTGTCCCGACATGGGCATCCACATCATGGACATGACCCATCCGCCGGGCATTTCCATTCCGCCGGTCATTTCGCCGCAGGAATAAATCGTGTACCCGACGGTCGCGGCAAAGACAGCCGTCGCCGCCAGAGACATGCCCCAGGGACGATTCGGCGGAGCCGAGATTTCGCTGGCGATGCTCATCCGAGCGCGGCTTTCCGGCGCGGGGCTAACGCTTGAGTCCTGTCGGCGTGTACTCCACCTCGGAAAAACCGCTGTGCGTGTTGGTTCGATTGAAGGGAATCGCTCCCGTGGACTTCAGCACTTTGGAGGCGGCGATCTCCGCTGTGAAATACTCGATCCCTTCCGGCATGCAAATCTGGGCGCGAACATCGTTGTTGTTGATGTCCTTGATGGCTTCGGTGATGACTTCGATTTCGCCGGCGATCGTGCATCGCCCGCTCCGCTTTTTCATGTCGAATTCGAATTTGATCGGCACAAACCTGGGAGTAAGCACTTTTGACACGACGCTGGCGACGACCTCGAACCACGGCCCGCCGGCTTTCCCGCTGAGAATCGTCAGAATCGCGTTTCGCTGAGCGTCGGTGCTTCGCTCGTCGATGTACGGCTGCACCGTGCCGTTGCCCAGATGCAATGCTGCTGGAAAGTGAAAAGAAATCGCCCAAATCACCCCATTCAGGGAGACCGAATCAAAATGCCCCTCCTTGATGCGCATGGCGTTGAAGCCTTCGCATAGCCCCTGCGTGGGCGGAGACCAGAAATCGCACGGGCATCCCGGTGCGCAACTGCATGTCTTTAAGTATTCACCCTTCATCTGCCAATCACTTGCCATGAGATGCTCCTTGCTATTTCCATGCATCCCCCTGCCGGGGTGGCCGAATTATTCCGGCAGTCCACCGCGTCGTCAATCAAAAAATCGCCTTGGCTGGGATGCGCCACGTGTATTCCCAATCATTTAAAGCCTAGAATCTCCCGCGGAAACCCATCATGGCTGCGCTTGAAGTGCTCGATGAAACGACGCGGCTGAAATCTCTGAAGGAGATGCTGCACAAATTCAGCGCCCCGGCGGCGGAGGCCCTGATCGCCCATGAGCCGGGCGGCGCTATCCGCTGCTATGCCTGCGGGCACCGCTGCCTCGTGAAACCCGGCCGCGACGGCGTCTGCCGCGTTCGCTTCAACGACGGCGGCGTTCTGCGTGTTCCGTACGGTTACGTCGGCGTCCTCGCCTGCGACCCAATCGAGAAAAAGCCCTTCTTCCATTGCCTGCCCGGCAGCGATGTCCTCACCTTCGGGATGCTGGGTTGCGATTATCATTGCGGCTATTGCCAGAACTGGGTCACCAGCCAAATGCTCCGCGATCCCAAGGCCGCCGCTGGGCCCAAGCTGACCAATCCCCCTCAACTGGTGGATGCGGCGATCCAGTACGGCGCTCCGATCGTGGCATCCAGCTACAACGAGCCGCTGATTACCAGCGAATGGGCCGTGGACGTCTTCAAGGAGGCGCGCTCACGCGGGCTGAAATGCGCCTACGTCTCCAACGGCAACGCCACCCCCCAGGTCCTCGATTTCCTCCGCCCACACCTCGACGCCTACAAGGTGGACCTCAAGACATTCAACCCCAAACACTATCGCCAGCTTGGCGGCGTCCTGGAAAATGTCACCAGCACTATCGGCATGCTCAAGGAGCGCGGCTTCTGGGTCGAAATCGTCACCCTCGTCGTTCCGGGATTCAGCGACGATCCCGACGAACTCAAACGCATGGCTGATTTTCTCGCCAAAGTCGATCCGCTCATGCCCTGGCACGTCACCGCTTTTCATCCCGATTACAAGATGACCGACGGCTTTCGCCAAACCACCGCCGACGACCTCATGCGGATCGTCGAATACGGCCGCCAGGCCGGCATCCGGTACATTTATCCCGGCAATCTTCCCGGCCAGGTCGGCGAATGGGAAAATACTCGCTGCCACAATTGCAGCGCAACCCTGATCCGCCGCTACGGATTCCTCGTTCAGGAGAATCGCGTCTCTCCCGGCGGCAAATGCCCCGATTGCTCCGCGGCCATCCCCGGCATCTGGGGCAAAGCCGGCGGCCACGGCCACGGGCGAGTTCGTCCGCTGGTGTGAAAACTTTTGGGTCGGTGGTTTTTCCCCCCGCCCCGGGTTACCCAACGTTTTTCGGTTTCATTGTAAATCCATAACTCTCCGATCTTTCCAAGGAGGCATTGAACCGCGGAGCACGCGGAGAGCGCTGAGGAAGACGCGGAGAAATGCATATTGGCCACGCCTCGACTGAGCCGAAGTCAGATGAGAATCAGATGCACGCAGATAAAAGAGCAATGCCATCGTATCTGAGTGCATCTGATTTATATCTGACTTCGGCGAGCTCGGTCGAGCCGTGGCTAAAAATCTTCTCTGCGTCTGTCTCCGCATTGCAAAGCTGTGGCATCTTGTTTTTTTGGCAAGGTTCAGTGGTCATGCGGCAAGTTTGGTTACGTCGGCCTCGCGAAGAATCAACGCGGCGCTCATCGTCTTGTGCCCCTGG
>Ga0187864_10000316_pt1 | contig 54154 bp, 53 predicted proteins | sample June2016WEW_11_4_FD_132985 | JGI IMG/M metagenome (GOLD analysis project Ga0187864, IMG submission 132985) | Peatland microbial communities from SPRUCE experiment site at the Marcell Experimental Forest, Minnesota, USA - June2016WEW_11_40 | ecosystem: Environmental > Terrestrial > Soil >...
CGTTCGCTCCAGTTCCGCAGCGCTTACCGATCCCGGGTTTGTCAATCCTCAGCATCGTCGCTGCTTGGTTGAGCGGACAGATCACTTGTTCATTCGACCGGACAAATCACATACTAACGACACGCGTCTCATGTACGGTTGCCGTGTGGCCAGCGCGCTGGTACTATGGTCTCCAAAGTTTCTACCAAAGCCCGCTCAGAAGGTGTTCTGTGAATCCAACTCGCAGAGGTTTCCTCAAAGCCGGAACCGGTGCGGTTGTTGCATCGGTTCTCGGATTCGACGTCCGGACGGCCTATGCTCAGGCCCAGGAACTAAAGATTGCCAAAACCACCGAGACGCGCTCCACGTGTCCTTACTGCTCAGTGAGCTGCGGCGTCATCATTCACACTCTCGGCGACAAGGCGAAGAATGTGACGCCTCAGGTGGTCCATGTCGAGGGCGATCCGGATCATCCGATTAACCGTGGCACGCTTTGTCCCAAAGGCTCCTCGCTGATGCAGGACATCCTGAACGACCGGCGCGTACTGAAGCCGCTAGTGCGGCGCCCGGGTTCGGATCATTGGGAAGATATCTCCTGGGAGCAGGCCTACGATGAAGTGGCGCGGCACATCAAGAAGACCCGCGACGAAACCTTCATCACCACCGACGCCGAAGGCCGTACCGTGAACCGCTTGGAAAGCATCGCCTGGAACGGCGGCTGCACCGATACCAACGAATTCAATTTCCTGGCCGTCAAAACCATGCGCAGCCTGGGGGTGACGTTCATAGAAAATCAGGCCAGGGTTTGACACGGTCCCACGGTCTCCAGTTTGGGGCCAACATTCGGAAGAGGGGCCATGACCAATGGCTGGATCGACATCAAGAACACCGACATGATGTTGATCATGGGTGGCAATCCAGCCGAGAATCATCCGTGCGGATTCAAGTGGCCGGTAGAGGCCAAGCGCGAGCGCAACGCAAAGATGATCGTAGTGGATCCGCGCTACACGCGGACTGCGGCTGTAGCCGACATGTTCCTGCAGATCCGCGCTGGTTCGGACATCGCCTTCCTCGGTGGGTTAATTCTTTACGCCGTCGAGAACCAGCGTGTCGCCAAAGACTATCTTGTTAACTACACGAATGCAGCCTTTCTCGTCCACGCGGATTTCAAAGTGGCTGACGATGGCGTTTTTTCGGGGTTTAACCCAGCCAACCAAACGTACGACAAAGCCACCTGGAATTACCAAGCGCCCGGAATTCCCAGACCTCAGCCGGCTCCGTCGACGACCGGAGGGGGAGCCGGGCAAGTATCGGGACACGGAGCCGCAAGACCAGGCACGCAAGACGCCAAGCCTCCGTCTCTACCACCCGATACCGCGTTTGATTTGTCGCTCCAAAGTCCGGACTGCGTTTATCAGCTCCTGAGAAAACACTATTCTCGCTACACGCCGGAGATGGTGGAGCGAATCACGGGCATCCCGAAGGATCAGTTCCTGAAGGCCGCCGATCTGTTCACTTCTATTCGCAAAGACGGCGATCTCAAGAAGGCCGGCACCATCATTTACGCTGTCGGCTGGACGCAGCACAGCTTCGGATCGCAGATCATCCGCACCGCCGCGATGCTGCAGTTGCTGTTAGGCAACATCGGACGCGCGGGTGGCGGCGTGAACGCCCTGCGCGGGCACTCCAACATTCAAGGCGCCACCGATGTCGCCGGAATCTTCGACAATCTTCCTGGATATCTGAAGGTGCCCATCCCGGCCGATCAGGATTTCGCCGCCTGGATGAAGCGCATCACTCCCACAGCGGCCAAACCCAAGGAATGGGATTCATGGAACTACTGGTCGAACACGCCGAAGTTCGCAGTATCGTTCCTGAAAACGATGTACGGCGATGCGGCCACGAAGCAAAACGATTGGGCGTACAACTACCTGCCCAAGGTGGATCGCGAGTACTCCTGGGTCCACATCTGGGACGACATGTACCGGGGCAAGGTGAAAGGCTTGCTCGCCTTCGGCATGAACGGCGTGGCGATTGGCCCGAATTCGCAAAAGAACATCGACGCCCTCAAGAAGGCCGAGTGGCTGGTAGTCTGTGACATCTATCCCGACGAAACCAGCGGCTTTTGGCAATCGCCTGGCATCACGCCGGACGACATGAAGAACATCAAGACCGAGGTGTATCGTCTGCCAGGCGCCGGGTTCGCCGAAAAAGACGGCACCTTCGTCAATTCGGCGCGCTGGCTGCAATGGAAATGGGCGGCCGTTCCACCTCCTGGCGACGCCCGACTCGATCAGGAGATTCTCGCGCGCATTTTCCTGAACGTCCGCGATCTTTATAAGAAAGAAGGCGGCAAGTTTCCAGACCCGATCCTTAATCTCAGTTGGCCTTATGTGGATGCGAAGAATCCGTCGCTATCGGATATCGCCAAGGAATTGAATGGCCGCGCGGTCACCGATTTCACCGACACTGCTACGCAGCAAATGGTCAAAGCCGGACAGCAATTGGCTGGCTACGCGTTTCTGCGCGACGACGGCGCTACGTCATCTGGAAACTGGGTCTGGTGCGGATCCTGGACGGAAGCGGGAGCGCTCACGCAGCGCCGCAATACGGACGACCCTTCCGGGCTCGGCATCTACCCCAACTGGGCTTGGTCGTGGCCCATGAATCGCCGCGTGATGTATAACCGCGCATCGTGCGATCTCACCGGCAAGCCCTGGGACGCCGATCGACGGCAAATCTGGTGGAACGAAGATCAGAAACGCTGGGTGGGCAACGACGTACCGGATTTCAAACCCGACTCCGCGCCCAAAGATCACATGGGGCCGTTCATTATGAACCCCGAGGGTACCGGCCGGATATTCGTACCGCTGGCGGGTATGGCCGATGGTCCGTTCCCAGAGTTCTATGAGCCCTTCGAAAGTCCTATCGCGAATCCGCTGCATCCGCATCAGCAGAACAATCCGGTGGTGAAGAAATACACCACCGATTTGGACAAATACGGGACCACAGGCGAAGGCTACACCATTATTTGCACTACCTATCGCCTTACCGAGCACTATCATTATTGGACCAAGAACAATCCGATGAACGTTCAGTTAGTTCCCGAGATGTTCGTCGAGATTCCAGTGGAACTGGCCAGCGATTTGGGAATTCGGGGCGGGGAACGCGTGAAGGTGACCAGCGCCCGCGGGACGTATCTGGCGAAGGCGATGGTCACGAAAAGAATCCGGCCGATGACCATTGATGGCAAGAAGATCTATCAGATCGGGCTGCCAATTCATCAAGGCTTTCGTGGCATTCAGGAAGACGCGGGACGAGTGCCGCGCAGCATCGCGAACCTGCTGTCGCCAACCGTGACCGATCCGAACGCGTACACACCCGAGTTCAAGGGGTTTCTGGTGAAGTTGGAGAAAGCTTAACGCTATGGCCAACGGACCACTGCAAATCAAAGCCATCTCCGGACACGCTGGAACGGTTCCGGGCAAGAACACTTCGAGCGATTACGACATCTGCAAGCTGATTGACGTGACCACCTGCATCGGCTGCAAAGCCTGCGAGGTGGCGTGCCTGGAATGGAACGGTTATCCGTTCCGGGAAACTGTTTTCGACAACACGTATCAGACCATGCCGGACACGGAGTGGAATTACTACAACCTGATCCGCTTCAACGAATTTACCGACGAGAACGGTAATTTCAGTTGGCTGATGCGCAAGGATCAGTGCATGCACTGCGCCGATCCAGGCTGCTTGCGGGCTTGCCCGGCCGATGGCGCGATCGTGCAGTACACCAACGGCATCGTCGATTTCCAGCAGGAGCATTGCATCGGCTGCCAGTATTGTGTAACCGGCTGCCCGTTCAACATTCCAAAATTCAATAAGGAAACCAAGAAGGTCCATAAGTGTACTCTGTGCTCGGACCGGGTGGGCGCGGGGCTGGAGCCGGCTTGCATCAAAGCGTGCCCCACCGGTTGCTTGCACTTCGGCACCAAGGACGACATGAAGGACCTGGCTGAGAAGCGCGCGACGCAGTTGCGCGAGCACACGTCGCACAAAGATGCGGGTGTTTACGATCCGCCCGGTGTCAGCGGCACGCATGTCATTTACGTGCTGCACGATATCAACAATCCGGAGCGCTACGGCGGCTTACCGAAGGATCCGCGCGTGCCATGGATGGTCCGCATCTGGAAAGGTCCGTTGAAGTGGGTCGGCGATTTTGCCATCGTCGCCGGAATCATCGGCGTGGCCGCACACTATTTCCGCTTTGGCCCCAAGGAAGCGGAGCCGGAGCCAGCGCAGAAAGGGAGCGACAAGTGAACGCATCGGCCATTTCCCATACGCCTCACGCGGGCGAGCTGGAGCGCTACACGTTCACCGAGCGGGTGATGCACTGGACGTCGGGGCTCACGTACCTTTATTGCCTCTCGACCGGGCTCGCGTTCTATTCGCCGCATCTTTATTGGCTCGCTTACCTGCTAGGCGGCGCGCCGACATCGCGCTTTTGGCACCCCATCGTTGGCATGGGCTTCATCCTGGGCACGCTGTGGATGCACAGCCTTTGGCAGCGGGACATGGAGATCACCGAGGTTGACAAACGCTGGATGAATCAGATGCAGTCCTACATCACGAACGACGAGGAGCACACCCCGCTTTCGGATCGCTTCAACGCTGGCCAAAAGATTTTCTATTGGCTGATGTTTTACGGCGCCTTGTTTCTGCTGCTTTCCGGCGTTTTTCTCTGGTTCCCGGAATACATCCCGCGACAGTTCGCCTGGGTGCGCGGCGTGATGATCCTGATGCATGAGGTGGCCGCGCTCGCGACTATCGGCGGATTCATCATCCATGTCTATATGGGAGTTTTCATGGTCCCGTATAGCACGGCCGCCATCACCACCGGCTACGTCACGCGGGGTTGGGCTTGGACGCATCATCGCCTGTGGTACCTTCGGGTCACTGGGCAGCGTAATGACAACGTATGACGCGAGAATCGAGAGAGCCGAGCATTTAGCCGCGACCTATCCCGCCGCCCGGCCGCTCCTGCATCTTTACGCCCAGTTGGCGGCGCTTCAGCAGCCGATATTTTCCGGGTTGCAATCGAAATGTGAGACAGATTTACGCGCGTTGGTGTGCTATTTTCCGGCGCTTGTGAAACTCATCGCGCGCGCAGGAACAGATCTCCTCAGGGACTTCGCGGCGACCCACCTTACCGGCGTGGATGCCCAACTAGCGCTGCTGTCCGCCGTGTGGGAGGGCGGGGACGCCCTGGATCCCGCCGGACGCTTTTATGCGCGAGTCCTTTTGCAACCCTACGCGGAGTACTTAGCTTCGCGCGGCGACAAGAACGCCAGCGGCGCGTGCCCCACTTGCCCGTTCTGCAACGCGCGTCCTGTTGCCGGCGTACTACGGGGCGAGGGTGATGGCGGCAAGCGTTGGCTGTTGTGTTCGCTCTGTTTCACCGAATGGCCGTACCGCCGTGTACTGTGCCCCGGCTGCGGCGAAGAGAATAAGGACAAGCTGCCAATCTACACCGCCGCCGAATTCCCCGCCGCCCGCGTTGACGCCTGCGACACCTGCCACACTTATCTGAAGTCTATCGACCTCACCAAAGACGGCCACGCAATCCCCGTCGTCGACGAAATCGCCACCGTCGCGCTCAACATTTGGGCCGAAGACCACGATTACGTGAAGCTGGAGACAAATCTGTTAGCAATGTGAGCCGCAGATAAACGCGGATAAACGCCGATAAAGCTTAGTTTTGAAATCTGGGTTCATCGCGTTCATCTGTGGCCCATAAGGACTCTCGATTCGATATCATTGCCCAATATGAGTTTTCGATCTGGGGCTCTGGTATTCGTGGCCGTCTCACTATACGCCCAATCCACTAAGCCCGCCGCCTACTGTGACCGCGCCTGCCAGGAAGGCTTCGTCAATCAGTATCTCGACGCCATGATCGCGCGCAATCCCTACAGCCTGCCGCTTGCGCCTAAGGTCAAGTTCACCGAAAACGAACAGGTGATTCCGCTCGGCGAAGGCATCTGGGGCACCGCCAACGGCCTGGGCACTTACAAGCTCTATGTCGCCGACCCTCAATCTGGCGAGGCCGGATTTCTCGGAACTCTGCGCGAGAACGACACGCCTGTTGCTTTCGCGTTACGCCTCAAGATCGATCATCGGCTCATCCGCGAAGTGGAGACCATCGTCGTCCGCGACCCCGGCGCCGCGAAGGCCGTGGAGGCTCTGGGCCAGCCCGATCCGTTGTTCGTCACGGCGCTGCCTGCTTCCGAACGCCGCTCCCGCGACGAAATGATCGCCATTGCGAACAAATATTCGGAAGGCATTGAGCACAATAGCGGCGACTTGGTCCCCTTCGATCCCGATTGCAACCGCGTCCAGAACGGCGTTCAGACCACCAACAATCCGAACCTCAAACTCGATCCGAATGCTTCCTGGACGCCCATGCAACTCGGCTGCAAGGAGCAGCTCAACACGAAGTTCTTCAGCTTCGTCCGCAAGGTTTATCCGCGCCGCTTCATGGTGATTGACGAAGAGCGCGGCTTGGTGCTGGGCTGGTTCCTGTTTCACATTCCCGGCACCGTGACATCCGTCGACATTCCCGGCCACGGCGCTATTGGTATCCCGCTGCCGTATCAGGCGCCCACCACGCTGGACATCGCCGAGCTGTATAAGATCAAGAACGGCAAGATTCGCAAGGTGGAAGCGCTCCAAACCAACGTGCCTTATGGCACCCCGAGCCCGTTCCTGACAGAGAAATAACCGGAGACGATTAATGCTTAGAATATTCTGTATTGTTGGCCTGGCGGCGTGCCTCCTGGGTGCATTCAACGCCCGGGCGGCCGACCCATCCTGCGATCGCGCATGTCTGGAAGGCTTGATGAACCAGTACCTAGATGCTATGGTGGCGCACGATCCATCGCACTTGCCCGTTACATCCACCATCAAATTTACAGAGGACGACGTCGTGCTCAAGCTGGGCGACGGGCTATGGGGCACTGCCAGCAGCCGAGGTGCTTACAAGGAATATTTCGACGATCCCGAAGAAGGCCAGGCCGCATTCTTTGGAACCATGAAAGAGAATGGCCACGGTATCGCACTCGCACTGCGTCTCAAGGTGGAAAACCATCGCATTAGCGAAGCCGAGAGCGTGGTGGTCCGCAGCCCGCGCACCTTCGACCTGATGGAGAAGGCCGGCGCGCCAGACCCGGTTCTGCTGGAAACGGTTCCGGTCTCGGAACGCCTATCGCGCACCCAGCTTACCGCCATCACCAATCAGTATTTTGAAGCGATCGAGCAGGGCAACGGCAAAGTGGCGCCCTTCGACGCCGACTGCAATCGCTTCGAGAACGGCATGAAAACGAGCGGCGCCTTGGGATGCTCGGCGCAGCTGGATACGCAAGTGTTCAACTACATCAGCCGGATTTTTCCGCGCCGCTTTCTCGTCGTCGATCCTGACCGCCAGGTCGTTTTTGGCTTCTTCATGTTCAATCACCGCGGTGACGTGCTGTGGGTTAACTCGCCGGGCGAAGGGAAGCACGACATGATGGGTGCGGCCAAGCGTCCCTTCAGCGTGGATGTTGGCGAAGCGTTCCGCATCAAGGACAACAAGATTCTCAAAGTGGAAGCGCTCATGACTGCGCTGCCTTATGGCGCCAAGTCGCCATTCGTTCCTCAGGAATAGCGGTATATGACGCGGGCTCTGGTGTTGCTTTTCTTCGTAGCCGCGGCGAGCCACGCCCAGTGGCTCCACTACCCGACGCCCGGAATACCGCGCACGGCCGATGGCAAGCCGAACCTCACGGCACCTGCGCCTCGCACGACCGAGGGCAAACCCGACCTTACTGGGCTTTGGATGCTCAATGCCGGACCTGGCAATCTCGCGAATATCACCGCCGATCTGAAATCCGGCGAGGTGCAGCCTTGGGCCGATGCGTTGTTCAAGGAGCGTTTGGGCAACGTCGGCATCGATGACCCTTGGACCGTCCAGTGTCTTCCCGCGGGCCCGAGGATTATTCTGAGCGGTGGCAATGGCCCGGCGCAGATCGTGCAAACTCCCGCGATGCTGGTCATCTTATATGAGGATCTGTCGTATCGTCAGATATTCCTGGATGGGCGCGAGCTGCCGAAGGATCCCAACCCCAGCTGGATGGGATACTCGGTTGGTCATTGGGAAGGGGACACGCTCGTCGTGGAAAGCACAGGCTTCAACGACCGCAGTTGGCTGGACATGGGAGGACATCCACATTCGGAATCCTTACGCACCACCGAACGGTTCAGGCGCACTACCTTCGGACATATGGATCTTCAAGTGACCTTCGAGGATCCCAAGGCTTATGCCAGGCCGTGGACCATCTCGTTCGGCGTCAACTTCGCGCCCGATACCAGCATGCTGGAGTATGTTTGCAAAGAAAACGAGAAGGATCGGGAGCACCTGGTGGGAAGAACGGCCGAGGAGAAGAAGGTGGTAGTCCCTCGCGAAATCCTTTCGCAATATGTCGGCCATTATGAAACTGTCTCCTCTACTGGTACTGCGACGATGTCCAGGTCTTTTAACATCACGCTTTCGGGTGACCAGCTGATGATCGAAATGGGCGGCAAGGGAAAAATGCCGCTCCTCCCGCTGTCGCAAACCGCCTTCTCGCCCCGGCTGTTGGGGACCTATGAGTTCGTCAAAGACGCTCATGGGGTGGTAACGCACATGATGGTGTATTCTACCGAAGGCGATATTAAAGCCATCCGCAAATAGGACTCAAGCACGCTAGTTTTCACCAGCCAGAAATGCGGCTCTGCTACACTCGTGTCGATGGCGCGCCGTAGCGCCTCACTCGCAAAGGAGCGATTGTATGTCGATTCAAGAAGAAGCTGGCCTCATTCTGAAGTTGTACGAATTGCGCCGCGAAGAGACCATGCGCCAAGCTCGCGACTGGTTTTTTCGCGAGTTCAATCCGGAAAATATGGGAGACTTCACGAGCGCGATCATGGGCCCACACAGCGGCCATCTCCGCATGGTGGTTACGTATTGGGACATGGCGGCGGCACTCGTCAATCGTGGCGCCATCAGCCAGGAACTCTTCACCGACGCCAATGGCGAACACATCGTTGTATTTTGTAAAATTGAACCGCTGCTTGGTGACATCCGCAAGGCTTTCGGAGTGGGATTCGCAGTCAATCTGGAAAAGCTGATCGACGCCACGCCGAACGGCCGCCAGCGCGCCGCCGGGGCGAGGGATCAAATGAAGGCCATTCGGGTTCAGCTGGCCGGACACGCGCAGGCCGCTCAGACGAGCGCATAATTTACAAGTGGATGCGGCTGGCTAGTCCTCCAGCCGCACATACTCCAGCACCATCTGCGAATTCTGAAGCGCTGCGATAAAATCGTCCTCACCTTTCGTCACATTGACGGTAGAGTGAGCATCCAACGGGCGTGAGCAGTCTTCTCAGATATCTCCTCGCATGGCTGCTCCGCCTCGGCGTTTTCGGACCCCTGCTTCTCGGTACCGCCGACTCTTCCTTCCTCTTCCTTCCTTTTGGAAATGACCTTCTGGTGGTCATCCTGACCGTTCGCGATCATGGGCATTTGCCGCTGTATATCGTAACCGCGGCTATCGGCTCCACGCTCGGAGTTGTCCTTCTTGATCTGGTCTGTCGCAAAGGCGGTGAAGAGGGGCTGAAGCAAATGATGACACCGCGGCGTCTGGAATATTTCAAACGACGAATGAGCAAACAGGCTGGCGTCGCTATCGGAGTTGCTTGTCTCGCCCCGCCGCCATTTCCATTTACCCTGGTCATTGCGAGCGCCAGCGCCTTTGCTTATCCCCGCCGGCGCCTCCTTGGCTTGGTTTTTGCCGCGCGCGCTATTCGATTTACGATTGTTGGCCTTTTGGCCATCCAGTTCGGCCGCCAAATCCTAAGGATCGCCCGCGCCCCCGTAACCACCTGGATCATGGTTGGTTTCATCGTCCTATGCGTCGTTGGAAGCGCTCTCCAGGTCCTGCAGTGGGTCCGCCGAAGCCGAAGGACGGCATAATGCTTCGCTAAACTAAATGTTGGTCTCCGAACTTGGGACCATAACTCCATGGCCAGCTCGAGCGAACCAATATTGGAGGCATCCCGGTCAGGTCCGGGCCCCGCAGGCGCAACGCTGGAGCAATTGATGGTGCGATATCAACAAGCCGATGCCGCAGCGACTACTGTGCTGATCGAACAGCTCAGCCCGCAGCTTTACCGTTTCTTTGCGGCTCAACTCGGGAGTCCCGAGGACGCTCAGGACATGTTGCAGGACGCTTGGCTGCGCATTCACCGCGTGCGGCACACCTATCGCGCAGGCGAACCGCTGCTGCCCTGGGTCTATGCCATCGCGCGCTGCGTTCGGGTGGACAATTATCGCAAGCGCCGGCGCATCGTGACTCGGGAACTTGTGATGGAGACGTTGCCGGAGCCAGCTATCCAGACCGAAGAAGTGACCGATCTTCCGCCTTTTAGCCAGCTCGTTGCCGATCTTCCTGCCAGCCAGCGGGAGGTGCTCACCATGCTCAAGGTCAATGGGCTTAGCCTGGAAGAGGTGGCACGCGCTACTTCATCGAGCGTTGGATCGGTAAAGCAAAAGGCACATCGCGCGTACCAGCGTCTGCGTGCCGTCCTGCAGCCGTCCGGAGCGGGGAAGGGAACTGAGGCATGAACCGGCGGGAAGTAACTCAGGGCGAGTTGGAGCACTTGATTGACGCCCAGGAGTTGCCGCCGCTTGCAGCGGACCGGCTGAAACAAATCGAGTCGGCAGTCATCGCCGACTTGAGACCGGTACGGCCTATGGCGTCCGACGCAGTTTATGTTGGCGCTTTCGCCGGTATTTTCATCGCGGTCTGTATCGTAAGTTGTTACCTGATTGCCGGTAGAGATGGCTGGGAAGCGCTAAGCAATCTGCAGAGGCCGGTGGTTTTTGTGTCCCTCATAGCGATTGGGAGTCTCCTGGCCCTCTCTCTTGTCCGCCAGATGAGGCCGGCAGCCAAGTACACGCGAACTACCGCGGTCTTTGCCGCTGGTGTGTTTATACTGCTACTCGCCGCCGTGGCGCTGATTTTTCAGCCGAAACAAGAGACAGCGTTCGCTCACGATAGCTTGGTCTGCTTTCGGGCCGGGATGATGTTCGCGATTCCTACGGCGATTCTGTTCGGAATAGTGCTGTGGAGAGGTGCGGCGCTTTCCCCGGCGCTCACCGGCGCCACGGCCGGGGGGCTGGCGGGCTTGGCAGGACTGACGGTCCTCGAAATCCACTGTCCCAATATGAACGTCTACCATATTGTGGTCTCGCACCTTTCTGTAGTTGTGGTATGTGCGCTAGCGGGTTTTATTTTTTCCAGCGTGACTTTTTCACGCCGGTGGTCGAATCATTAACCAGAGTGGCGGCTGATCCGGACACTCACCAAGTAAGAAACTCAAAAAGGAGAATAAGTTATGAAAATTTCGAAAAGTTCCCTGGTACTCACGGCGGCCTTCACTGGTTTGCTAGGGGGTACTGTGGCCCGTGCGGCTACTGTGGCGAACACGAGCGCGTCGGGAGCCGAACTCAGTTCCGCGAGTTCCGCCATCAGCCCCATCGCCGGGCAGGCTGCGGCCGACAAGGTTGAAAAGCACGCATGTAAGGGCCTCAATTCCTGCAAGGGCAAGGGCGGCTGCAGTTCTAGCGATAACGGTTGCAAGGGCAAGAACTCCTGCAAGGGCAAGGGCGGTTGCGCCACCGACGGTTCCAAGAAGAGCGTCTAAGCATACTCCGTGGCGGGCGCGCGTGAACACAACCGCGCCCTTTTTCTTTTCGGATAAATCATGCCAGCCAATCGATTTAACGGACACACCGAGTACGGCATCGGGATCGGCCTGCGCGTTCCGCATTACCAGCACATTCTGGAACGCAAGCCGGTGGTGGATTGGTTTGAGATCATTTCGGAAAACTACATGATCGATGGCGGCCGTCCGCTGGCGATTCTCGATCGCATCCTGGAGCAATATCGAGTGGTCCAGCATGGCGTGTCAATGTATTTCGGTTCAGCCGAGCCGCTGAATCGCGAACATCTGCGGCGGTTGAAGACGCTGGTGAAGCGAACCAAGACGCCCTGGCTCACCGACCATTTGTGCTGGGGTAGCGTGGACGGCCGTTATACGCACGACCTGCTGCCGATGCCTTACACCTTTGAAGCCGCAGGCATCACCGCGCGAAAAATTCGAGAAGCGCGCGATTTCCTGGAAGTTCCCATTGCCGTGGAGAATGTGAGCAGCTACGCGGAATTCCACGTTTCTGAAATGACCGAGTGGGAATTTCTGAATGAAGTGGTGGAACAGGCCGACTGCGGCATTCTTCTGGACGTGAACAACATCTACGTGTCGTCGCAGAATCATAGCTTCGATCCGTACGATTACCTGAATAGCGTCCCATCCGATCGCGTTGCACAGATTCACATTGCGGGGCATTCCAAGTTCGAGAAGTATATTCTGGATACTCACGATCATCCGGTGCTCGATCCAGTGTGGAAACTGTACGAGCACGCCATCCGGCGCATCGGTCCCACTGCGACGTTGCTGGAATGGGACGATCGTATTCCTTCTTTTGACGAAGTCCACGCCGAGGCGCGTAAAGCCGAACAATTCATCGAAGTTCCGGCGGTGGCGCGATGACAGAACTCCTAGAATTTCAGCGGCGCATCGCCGGGGCTGTAATGAGTCCTCTGAAAGCTTCTGTCGGCATCGAAGCGAAGCAACTGGTGAAACCGAATGATCGGCTGACGTCCACCGAGCGTCTCAACATCTATCACCGGCAATACTGGTATCGGATTCTGGATTCGTTCAATGAGGATTTTCCTGGCTTATGCGCGATTCTCGGCGAGCGGGCTTTCGAGCGACTGTCGCATGCTTATTTAGCCGATTGCCCGTCGCAATCGTTTACGCTGCGGAACCTCGGTTCACGGCTGGAAGCTTGGATGACCGTGCATCCGGAATTCGCCGGCAAGAATCCGGCGCTTGCACTGGATATGATTCGCCTGGAATGGGCGCATATCGAAGCATTCGACAATGCCGAACGCAACGCGCTTGGTCCGGAAGATTTGCTCGAACTTGGTCCGGAGCTTGTGATCGCCTTGCAGCCCCACATCGGACTTCTCGAGTTGCAATATCCGGTGGATGAGCTGCGCATCAAAGTAACCAAGAACGTGGAAGAACACAGCAGGGCCAGCAATGCGGTGACTGCGCCCGTGCATCGGCACATCGTGCGACGATACGCGCGGCTGAAGGCGCAACAGATTTTTCTGGCCGTGCATCGCGTGGAGTTCACCGTTTTCTATCGGCGCCTGGAACCCGGCGAGTTTGGTTTGCTGCAAGCGATCGGTAGAGGCCGGCCGATCGGAGAGGCCTTGGAAGCCGCAACGGATTTGGAGTCGCAACAGGTCCAAACGTGGTTTGCAAATTGGGCGCGATTGGGATGGCTGTGTGGCGGAGACGCGTGATGCAGAGAATCCAGAAGCTGTATGAAATGTTTGTGCGTGCGGCCTCCAGTCTGGAGTCGCCGTTCCTCCTGATCGTTCGGCTCTACTGGGGCTGGCAATTCATGCAGACCGGCTGGGGTAAGCTGGGCGATCTCGGCAAAGTAACCAACTACTTCACTAGCCTTGGCATTCCAGCGCCCGCCTTGAACGCATACTTCATCTCTGGCCTGGAATTCGCCGGAGGCATCTTGCTGGCGATCGGTCTGGGTTCGCGGTTGATTTCGTTTCTGCTGGCGGCCGATATGGCGGTTGCGTATTATGTCGGCGACCACGACGCTCTGTTGTCCTTTTTCTCGGACCCCGACAAGTTCTACGCTGCGGCGCCTTTCACGTTCTTAATCGCTTCCTTGATCGTATTGATTTTCGGGCCCGGCAAACTGGCGCTAGACACACTCATCGCCAAGCGTGCCGGACATCGGGCGCACTCTTCACAAGCTACGGTCCCGGCGTAGGCTGCGGCACGTCGTTTCGGATGACCTTGCCACCTTTCATCACGAACTTCACGCGCTGCAGTTCGGTAATGTCAGCCAACGGGTCGCCCGAGACGGCAATCAGGTCGGCGTACTTACCCTTGTCGATGGAGCCAATCTGGTCCTGCCATCCCAGCACTTCGGCGTTGATGGTAGTGCCGGCCTGAATGGCGCGGACCGGGCTTAAGCCGCCGTGTTTCACCAGTGCTTCAAAATCGAGGGCCTGTGTTCCATGCGCGTACGTGGATCCGTCGGCTCCGCTGCCCATCATGATTTTCATTCCTTTGGTTGCGGCGGCCAACTGAACCGCGTGCTCGAAAATCGGAATCATGCGGTATTTTCCGCCGGTGCTCTTGGAATCGTTATCGTCCATGTAAGGTTCAATGTATCGAACCAACGTCGGATCGTAATACAGGCCCTTTTGCACCAACATGTCGGCCTGCTCCTGATCCAGGCCGAAGGCATGCTCGATGGTGTCGCATCCGGCGATGATGGCGTTCTTCTGCCCTTCGCCGCCATACACGTGACAAGCGGTCTTCTTGCCCAGGCGATGCGTCTCGTCAATCAGCGCCTGTAACACCGGCATCGGATAGGTGACCTGATACTCGGCAACTCCGGCAGCGGTGAAAGAATAAGCGCCCGCCGGAAACAGCTTGATCCAATCTGCGCCATGGCCAATCTGCTCCCGCACCGCCGCGCGCGCATCCTCCACGTTGCGAACCACCGCACTCGCCAGCGGATTGTCGGGAGCCGCAGGGTTCGGTGGCGTAGCACCCCACACGATCCCTCGAGTCGACACTTGATACCGTGGACCATCGATGCGGCCCTGGTTAATAGCATCGCGAATCGTAATGTCCCCGTATCCATTGCCGTGCGTGCTCATGTCTCGCGCGGCGGTAAAGCCGGCCCGCAGGTCCGCCTGCACGTTTGCTATGGCAATCACCATGGAGGCTTCGGTGGTTCCGTTCGGCCCGCGGGTATCGAACATGTGGGTGTGAGCGTCGATCAAACCGGGTAAGACCGTTGCTTGGCTCAGGTCGATCACCTGAGCTCCCGCGGGAATCTTGAGCTTAGCCTCGGGCCCGACAGCGGTGATTCGATCGCCGGAAAGAATCACCACCTGTTTCGTCAACATCTGGCCGGCTTTGCTATCGAATAAGCGTCCCGCGCGGATCGCGACCACTCGCGCCGCGGGAGGGCATTGAAAGATGCCGCCATCTGAGCCCACGCAAGGGGTGGGCCCCGCGCCCCGCCACGGAGCGGGCGGCGGTTTCACCTGTGCCCTGACCGTAACTGCACCCAGCAATATCGTTAACGCCGTCAGAAGCGTCCCAACGTTACTTCTTCGGCGCATAGGGTCCCACTTCCGGCTTGCCTTGCGTATCCTTCAGAGGGCCTAGTTCGGCGGCAACTCCACGGGCGATGGCTGCCGTCTCACTGCCATTTTGAAAGCATGTGAAATCAGGCCGGTCGCGCCATGCGAAAGGACCGCACAATCGCTTGCCCGCGCCAATGGCTGCGTCGTGTACCACGTTAATTAGCCGCTCGTAATCCGGTGTGCCCTGCTTGTAGCCCGAAAAATTTCCCAAATCTCCGCTGGCCGCAAAAATCGCGGTCACGCCTGGAATGGCAGCGATCTCGCGAGCAGCCGCCGCGCCATCCAGCGTCTCAATCATTTCGATCAATACGACATTGCTGTTGATGGTCTGGCGATATCCGCCGGGAACGCTGCCCCACATCTCGGGATCGAAGGCCTGGCCGCCGCCCTGGCTGCGCTTGCCAAAAGGCGGGAACATGGTCCAATCTCTCGCCGCTTTTCCCTCTTCTACCGAGCGGACCGTGGGAATCACGATCACCAGCGCGCCTAAATCCATCGCGTGCTGGATTTCCCGTTCATCGGTATAAGCCACACGGACGCCGGGGACTGCTTTGGCGTGCGGGCACGCCTTCCACATGCGGCCCACCGCTCCCCAATCGCGCGAGTCGTGCTGCATCTCGGTCCAGATGAAGTCATAGCCGGCATTGGCCATCGCGCAATAAGTTTCCGGAGTGTCGGTGCTGAACACCGTGCCACCGGTCACCTTTTCGCCCTTCATCATCTTGATCATCACTGGATTCCAGATCTTGGCATCTGCGGGCGCATCGAAAGCCGGACCGTATTTCCATTTGGCCGGATCGAGAATCCCCTGATTGACGGCGCCCGAAGGCGCTTTCGTAATCGCGCCGGAGTCCTTACCGGCGCCTGCAGCCAGGGGGAACTGGAGCTTTCCCGCATCCGGGTTGTTGGCATAGGGATCGGCAGTGGGTGGAGGCGTTTGCGCCCGCGCCAGGAGAGCTATTAATCCAAGCGCTGCCGTTAGCTGCGCTGCTTGAAATCGACGATTCATCTCGAACTCCTTGCTCCTATTCGGCTACTATTCTTCAGGCGCGAATGCCAGCAAAACATTACCCGCAATGGCGCCATTCCGCGCGTACCCCGAGTTCACAAACAGCATGCCGCCAACGATCACCGGACCCGCGCCATCCAACGAACCCCCTTTGCCCTTCACCCCGTTTGCGGTTTGATAGTCGCGCACTGTATCGAAGTCCCAAAGTATCCGGCCGTCCTCGGTAGCGAAGGCGCGCAGGTGACCGTCGTCCGATCCGGAAAACACGACTCCGGGTATGGCCGTTAGCGCTGCCGGCTGCGCTGGACTGCACAGCGGCCTGGATCCGCAAGGCGTCGGCGCAGCGTACCAAACCTTTTCACCATCCGATATGCGTAAAGCGGTGAGGCCTCCGCCTAGCGAGGGATCGGGAGGCGATCCTATTCTACCGGCACCAGTCAAAACGGTCCGCGTCAGATCGGAGACTGCCGCGTAGACCTTTTGCCCATCGCTGGCCATGCCCCATTGCACGCCTCCATTGGTACCGCCCTTGCCGACCCGAGTCTGCCACAGGATGGCGCCCTTCTGATCCGGATTCAGCGCATACACGACGCCCGATTTCTGTCCGGCAAGTAAAATGTCGCGGCCGTTAGCGAGTTTCTCAATAATCACGGACGACCCGAAGTCGTGGTCCGGGCCAGGGCATGCGGTACCCTGGCTCTGGCATGCGCCGCCGAACACGTCGCCGGGAGTGACTTGCTTGGACCATACAATTCGTCCGGTCTTAATCTCCAGTGCCAGCACCGAGTCGCTCATGTCGGTGGCAGGCGTTGAGAAATTGTCGCCAGTCGCGACATAAAGCAAGCCGCGCTTCGCATCTATGGTCGGCGATCCCCAAACGCCAGCCCCCGAGGGCCCCCAGGTTCCGACGCTGCCCGGGCCTTTCTCCAGTTCCTTGGGCTTCTCGCGAATGGTGTAGGTCTTCCACACCTCGGTCCCATCCTTGGCGCGCAACGCCGTCACGCTCCCTCGGAACGTACAACACGGATAGTCCGGATTGTTCGAGCGCGTTTCTTCCCAGGATGCGGCTGGAATGAAGACCACTCCATCCTTCACGGCGGCGGAACCGGTCAGGCGCGTGGATTCGTGCGGTTCGGGTTTCTTCTTCCATAGTTGGCGTCCGCTCTCGGCTTCCAGCCCGTAGGCCCATCCAGTGAGATCGGTGAACACGGCAACGTGCGTCTTGCCATTGGGCACTATGACGATGGCGGATCGCACCGGTCCGCTGGACTGATACACCCAGCGAACACAGCCGGAATCGGTGCTCAGCGCCTGGACGGCGCCGCCCGCGCTGCCGACGAACAGTGTGTTGCCCAGCACCGTGGGCGCACCGAAAGCGGTGACATCGCCTTCAAATGCATAGGCCCACTTCAGCTTGAGCTTGCCGGTTTGATTCAGCGTGATGCCGCTGGATGTGGTGTAACGCGTGTTGGTAGGATCAGGCCCCCAGCCGTTCCACACCGGCTTCGGCGACGCTCCGATGGTTACCGTGCGGTCTGAGCAGTAGGCTTGCTGAGGCACCGGCGTATCCGGCCGATCAACGCCCAGGTAACTGGCTACGGCTTCGCGCTCGTCGCGAGTCAGGACATAGGCGATGTTGATCATGACGCCAAAGTCCAGCGTTCGCAAAATTCGCGCCACCGACAGCTGCTTCAGGGCCGCGCGAGGCGGAGTGGTTTCAGTTGGGTGATCGTGGCAAGCGGCGCAGCGCCGCTGGTAGACGGCCTCCCCAGATACTGCCGCCGCGCAAGGCAGCGCCGCGAAAGCCGTCAGCAGCGCAAAGGTTAGGACAATAGACCGATCGGGCACGCGAACATTTTACATGAATCCGACTCCAGCCCTAGGCCTTGGCCGCCTTCGCCGCGCCGGGCGCGCGATAGCTGGTTTTCATCGCGAGAGCGCGATCCGCTTCTTCGACGGTCAGCAGCGGGATGGTCTTGGTGCGAACCAGGCCGCTGGCCGAAACCGCCAGAGACAAAGCTGCGGCGCTGACATGGTCGGGGCACTCGCAAAAGGCGTACACATCGGCATCGCCGAGAGCGAAGTAGAGTCCTTCCAACTTGCCGCCCAAAGAGGTGAGCGCCTCCTTGACGAGCGCTTGCCGTCCGGCGGCCTTATCCTTCGCCAATCCGCGCAGCCCCTCGGCGGAGTAGGTTGCTTCAATCAGAAATTTCGGCATGGTGAACCTCCTGTTCGGCGCCAATCATATATCATTTGTGAATCGCGGGGAAGCCAGCTTTGATCGAGCTGCACCGCTCTTTGATCGAGTAAACTGAGCTGAACCTCTCCTATGAATCGCAGCACGAATCGTATCCTGACCACTCACTGCGGCAGTCTGCCGCGTCCCACGGACTTACTGGATTTGATGAAAGCAAAGATCCAAGGCCAGCCTTACGATGCCGGTGCGTATGCCGCGAAGGTTCGGAGCGCAGTCTCCGATGTTGTCCGGCAACAGATGGAGTGCGGCATCGATATTCCTACCGACGGCGAGCAAAGCAAGCCTGGTTTCTTTGCGTATGTCAACGAGCGCCTGGCGGGTTTTGAGGCTAGGTCCGGTCCTCGGGTTGCGATGTTCCAGGCCGAAGTGAAGGCGTTCCCGGAGTATTACAAACAGTACTTCAGTAGTGCGATGTTGGGCGTCACTCTCGCTCCGCTGGTTCCGTTTGTGTGCACGGGTCCGGTGTCTTATCGAGGACAGGAGGCGGTGCAGCGCGATATTGAAAATCTCAAAGCGGCGCTGCTGGGATATGAGCCCGCGGACGTGTTTATGCCAGCGGTGGCGCCGAGCGGGGTGGGAAAGAACGAGTATTACCGCACCGACCAAGACTACATGCATGCTGTGGCGGAGGCTCTAAGCACTGAATACCGGGCGATTGTCGATGCCGGTTTCCTGCTGCAAATCGACGATCCGTTTTTGACGGAGCTCTACAGTTACTCGCCGTTGAGCGCCGCCGAAAAGCGGAATATGGCGGAGAGCTATGTCGAAGCAGTGAACCACGGACTGCGCGGTATTCCGGCGGAGAAGGTCCGCTTTCATACCTGCTATGGGATCAACGAAGGTCCGCGGGTGCACGACGCGCCGCTGAAAGACATGCTGCCGGTAATCCTGAAAGTGAATGCGGGCGCCTACTCGTTTGAGGCCGCGAACGCCCGTCACGAGCATGAGTACCATGTCTGGGAAAATGTGAAGTTGCCGGATGGAAAAGCGATCATCCCGGGCGTTGTCACTCACGCGAGCAACATTGTGGAACATCCGGAGCTGATTGCCGAGCGCATCGTACGCTTCGCGCGTTTGGTAGGACGCGAGAACGTGATCGCCGGGACTGACTGCGGCTTCTCGTCCCAGGCGACTTATCAGCCTGAGATCCATCCGTCTGTGATGTGGGCCAAATTCCGCGCCATGGCGGAAGGAGCCCGGCTGGCGACGGAACGCCTCTGGTGAACCTAACTTTGCGTCCAGGAAGCGCCATTTAGGCGCGGGAGTATCCTGAGATCAGTGATGCCGAATTCCAGTGGCTCGTTATCCCGCGCCCCCAACGCCAAGCAAGACGCGGACTACGTATTCTACGAGCTTACGCGCAGTATCTGTCCCGTGTGCCGCGCAGTGATCGACGCACAGATTCTCATCCGCGACAACAAAGTGTATATGCGGAAGCGTTGCTCCCACCACGGATTGTTCGAAGCGCTAGTGTACGGCGACGCGGGCATGTATACCCATTCCGCAAAGTTCAACAAGCCAGGCACGATTCCGCTTGAATATTCGACCGAGCGGGATCGCGGCTGCCCACTCGATTGCGGACTCTGTCCGGACCATCAGCAGCATGCCTGTTTGGGGATCATCGAGGTGAACAGTGCCTGCGACATGAATTGCCCTTTATGTTTCGCCGAAGCGGGTTCAGGATTTAGCCTCACGCTCGAAGAAGTGGAAGAGATTCTTGACCATTTGGTCGCGACCGAGGGAAATCCGGAGGTAGTGCAGTTTTCCGGAGGCGAGCCGTCCATTCATCCGCAGATCATTCCGATGATGAAAGCCGCGCAGGATCGCGGCATCGCCAACGTGATGCTGAACACGAACGGCAAACGAATCGCCACGGATGACCGCTTTGTGGAACAGCTCAGGGAAGTACGGCCTAACGTCTACTTCCAGTTCGATGGTTTTGAAAATGAGACGTATCGCATCATCCGAGGCGAACCCGATATTCTGCCCAAGAAATTGCTGGCCCTGGATCGTCTAGCGGCGATCGGCTGCACCGTGATTCTGGTTCCGGCCATCGAGCGCGGCGTGAACGAACATGAAATCGGAAAGATCATTCGCTTCGGGCTGGAACATCCGGCGGTGAAGGGCATCAATTTCCAGCCCGCGTTTCACGCCGGCCGTCACGGAGTGCACGATCCGATGCAGCGCGTGACCAATCCAGATATTCTGCGGCGCATCGAAGAGCAAACCGAAGGGATGTTTCGCGTAGCTGATTTCGTGCCGGTTCCATGCTGTTTCCCTACGTGCAATTCAGTCACCTACGCCTATATCGACGCCCAGAACAAGGTCACGCCGCTGCCGCGTATTCTGAACATTGAAGATTACTTGGATTACATCTCGAACCGGGTGATGCCAGACTTAGGCGCCGAGATCCGGCGGGCGCTCGAAGGATTGTGGTCGTCCTCGGCGGCGCTGGGATCGGAAAAAGTCGCGCGCGAGTTCTCGTTTTCCTGCTCCGCCTGTGGCCTTCCCGAGGGGGGCCTGGACGTAAAGGGTGTTTCCAAGTTTATGTTCATGATCATGCTTCAGGATTTCATGGACGTCTGGACTTTCAACCAAAAGAACCTGATGAAGTGCTGCAAGGAATTTCTGTTACCGGGCGGCCGCCAGATACCGTTCTGTGCGTATAACACGGTGGGATACCGCGAGCAGGCCCGCGCTCAATTGACCGCCCAAGAAAGCGCGCGGCGAAAGGCCCGCCGCGATGGCGTACGCTACCAGGTGCAGCCCCTAACGTTCTCCTTTCCGGCGCTGGTGGAGATCGGCAAGTGAGCGACGCCGCGGAACTGAAGGCGTGTTGCGCCGCGGCCTATCAAAGCGATTTTGCTCGCTTGCTACTGGGCGATTCTTTTCATCCAGGCGGGATCGCATTGACCGAGCGCCTTGGGCAACTGCTTGCGCTTGGACCGAGCGATCAAGTTTTGGATGTAGCATCAGGCCGTGGGGAAAGCGCGATCTTCCTTGCCCGGCGATTCGGATGCCGGATAACGGGAATCGATTTCGGAGCAGCTAATGTCGCCCACGCCAGTTCGCGCGCGGAGGCGGCGGACGTTGCCAATCTGGTCCGGTTTGAGCTCGGCGATGCGGAGCGGCTGGATCATCCTGACGCAAGTTTCGACGCCGTCCTTTGCGAATGCGCTTTCTGCACCTTCCCCAACAAGCGCGCCGCCGCGCGGGAATTTGCACGGGTTCTGCGTCCCGGAGGACAGTTGGGGTTGAGCGACCTCACCCGGTCCGGTACGCTGCCTGAAGAGTTAGATGGATTGCTGGCCTGGATCGCCTGCATCGGCGATGCGCAGCCCGCCAGCGAGTACGTCGCGCATCTCGAACTGGCGGGCTTTGAATCGGTGCAAGTTGAGACGCACGATGATGCGCTGAAGCGAATGGTGCGCGACATCCAAGGCCGTCTACTCGCCGCGGAACTGATGGTGAAGCTCGAAAAAAGTAATCCGCCAGGCGTGGATTTCGGGGAAGCGAAAACGATGGCGGCGCACGCGGCGACCGCTGTACGATCGGGCTTGCTCGGATACAGTCTTCTTACAGCGAAAAAGCCATGTGGATGACGGCCAGGAATGCCGTTCTGGCAATTTCCGCGGTCAGCGCCCTCGCGATGTTGTATGTGGGAGCCTATCAGATTCGCGCCGTCGAACATTTGAAGTGTCCTCTGCTGAAGCACGGATGCGAAGTGGTTGCCGATGCGCCGTTCGCGCGCCCGTTCGGAATCCCGGATGGATTTATCGCCGCGGGACTTTACGGGGTGCTGGTTCTGTTCGCGCTGATCAGTCCTGAAATGCAGGGGATTCGGTATTCCGTTCGCGGCTTGGCGCTGCTGGCAGCGATTGCCAACGTCGTCGGCGTCGTCGATATGACCCGTCTTGGCGCGTACTGTTTCTTTTGTCTTCTCACTACGCTATTGGCTCCATTCTTAGCATGGGCCGCTTTTGCGTTTTGACCGCCTTAGCCTCTTACCCAGATCAGCACGGCGGTAAGCGATAGCGCAGTGAAGATCAAGGCAATCATCCAGAATGATGCTCTGATGCGCATCGGGTTGGAATTCCCCTTATTCCGTGGATCGCTTTGTACGGAGCTTCGTTCTTCTTCGGTTCGCATAATGTAAACGGTGTAGCACGTAGCCAGCCACCGCTGATGTACCCGCGCAAGAATTTCCAATAAATCCTCACAAGCTATAAGAAATACAGGTTTGATTCACCCGCAAGTTACAAAATACTCAGGGTTCGACGTGGCCCACGGAATGCTAGGAGCGTGGCAGGAGATGTAACTTCGACCAAAGGACGGGATATGAAATTGTACAAAGTGGGTGTAAGTTCCTTCGTGATGGCGCTTGGCATTACTCTCGGCGGATGCTCTTCGACGACGTCTCAGTCGCCCGATGTTTCCGATAGCATCCGTAAGTCGCTCAACCAACCTAATCTTAAAGATGTCTCGGTCAGCCAGGATCGGGACAAAGGCATCGTGACGTTGGGCGGCCATGTGGCGGCGGATAGCGACAAACAGCAAGCCGAATCGATTGTCCGGTCCATCGCGGGCGGCCAAGTGGTCTCAGACCAGATCGCCGTGCTACCGCCCGGAGGCGAGCGAGAAGCAAAAGACGTGAATGCCGACTTGGACAAGGCTATTGACAAGAATCTGGACGCCGCGTTTCTTGAAAACGGATGGAAGAAGGGAATCAAGCACAGCGTCAAGAACGGTGTGGTCACTTTGGACGGTGAGGTCGGCAGCCAAGGCCGCAGAGCGGACGCGCAGAATATAGCGGCTGCGGTCCCCAATGTTCGCCAGGTAGTGAACGAGCTACAAGTGAAGGATCAAAAAGCGACCTCCTCGAATTGAGAGGCGGCCCGGAATTAGCTGGAGTCGTTGGGTCGGAGACTTCAGGAAGGCTCAAAGTGCCGTACTGTAGTTAAAGCACCCAATCGACGATCATGAGCCTCTTTGGAAAAAAGCAAACTGATACCGCTTCTGTGACCTACATCTCCGATGCCGGCGATACTCACCAGGTCGCCGTACCAACCGGCGACTCGGTAATGGAAGGCGCCATCAAGAATGGAATTGACGGCATTGTCGCCGAGTGCGGCGGCGCGTGCCAATGCGCCACCTGTCACGTGTATGTCGACGAGGCGTTTCTCGGCCTGCTGAATCCGATCCAGGAAGACGAAGACGCCATGCTCGACACGACGGCTTCCGAGCGGCGTCCCAATAGCCGCCTGGGCTGTCAGATTCCGGTCACCAAGGAACTCGACGGCCTGATCGTGCGGACGCCACCGTCCCAGCAATGACGCCTTTGGTTTAGAACGATGCCTTCGGATGGGGTGGTCATCGTCGGAACTGGCCAATCCGGTTTTCAGGTTGCGGCGTCGCTGCGCATGGAAGGTTATGACGGACCGATCACTCTGATTGGCGACGAGCCTAATCTCCCCTACCAGCGCCCGCCGCTCTCCAAGGGCTTCATGGCCGGTAAGCAGGATATCGAAGGCACAGCTTTGCGGCCCCTCGCCTTCTACGACAGCCATCGCATCGGCCTGGTGATGGGGGCGAAGGTAACCCAAATCGATCGCGTAGGCCGCGTGGTGCGGCTCGAATCGGGCCGTGTTGTTCCCCGCACCCTTCATTACGACGCGCTGGTACTCGCCGTGGGAGCGCGCAATCGGACATTGCCCATCAAAGACGCCGGGCTGGATGGTATCTGCTATCTACGGACTGACATTGAGGCCGTCGACATCCGGCAACGCCTGGAACATGCACGCGACATCGTCGTGATCGGCGGCGGATTCATCGGCCTGGAACTGGCGGCTGCCGCGTGTACGTTGGGGAAATCGGTTCGAGTGCTGGAGCTCCAATCGAGACTGATGCCGAGAGTAGTTTCTCCGATCCTTTCCGATTTCTATCGCGACCTTCACGCGAGCCAAGGGGTAGAGATCTCGCTCGGTGTGGCGCTGTCGGAGATCGTGGGCTATCAGGGGAAGGTGAGCCAGATTGTCCTTAGCGATGGCGCCGTTTGCCCGGCCGATCTGGTGTTGATTGGTATTGGCGTTGTACCGAATACCGAGCTGGCTCTCGACGCGGGGCTTAGCATCTCGAATGGTATCGTCGTCGACGAGTATCTGCGGACCGAGGACGAGAGCGTGTACGCCATCGGCGACTGCGCCAATCATCCCAATCCGTACTCCACTGGACGCGTGCGGATTGAATCGGTGCAGAATGCCGTCGACCAGGCCAAATGCATCGCGGCTGCCATTGTGGGCCGCTCTGAAAATTACCGCGCTGTACCTTGGTTTTGGACGGACCAGTTTGATATCAAGCTTCAAATGGCCGGCCTGTCTGGTGGCTATGGACAGGTAGTCACCCGTGGCGAACCCGAGAGCCGTAAGTTTTCCCTTTTCTATTTCAGGGATGGTCGCTTGGCTGCCGTGGATTCCGTTAACCGTCCCGGAGAGCATTTGGCCGCACGAAAGCTGATCGGAGCCGGCACCTCGATAACGCCCGAGCAGGCCGCCGATCTCAGTGTGGATTTGAAGATGCCAGCAGGCAAGGAAGAATAGATGTCGAAGGAGCAATACAAATATGGCTGCGTCAGTCTCGGATGCTTTAGTTTTCTTCGGTGCGACCGGGGATCTCGCCTATAAGCAAAGTTTTCCGGCTCTGCAGGCCCTAGTCAAACGTCACAATCTGAATATTCCAATCATCGGCGTCGCCAAGGCCGGATGGAACCTGGACCAACTGAAGGCGCGCGCTCTCGATAGCGTCACCAAGAATGGCGGTGTCGATCAAGCAGCGTTTGCGAAGTTATCGGCTTTGCTCCAGTATGTGGACGGCGATTATCGCGAGCCGGGAACCTACACGCAGTTGAAAAAACTGCTCGGCGGCGCCCGCAGTCCGCTGCACTATCTGGCGATCCCACCCAGTATGTTCGGCCCGGTGGCGGAAGGGCTGGCTCAGTCGGGATGCGCCACCGATGCGCGTGTGGTGGTGGAAAAACCATTCGGCCGGGATTTAAAATCCGCGAAGGCACTCGATCTTATTCTTCACCGCTTCTTTCCGGAGCCCGCCATCTTCCGCATCGATCATTTTCTCGGCAAAGAGCCGGTGCAAAATATCCTTTATACCCGTTTTGTCAACCTATTTTTCGAACCGGTCTGGAATCGTACCTACATTCGCTCCGTACAGATCACGCTGGCAGAAAATTTCGGCGTCGAAGGCCGGGGAAACTTTTATGAAGAAGCGGGCGCCATTCGGGACGTCATTCAAAATCACTTGCTTCAAGTGCTGGCGTGTCTTGCAATGGATGCGCCCACCGGTGAGGATTGCGACGCGATCCGGGATGAAAAGACGCGTATCCTGAAAGCAGTGAAGCCAGTGGCGCCGTCCGATGTGGTGCGCGGTCAATTTCGGGGCTACCGGAAAGAAGACGGGGTTGCGCCGGGTTCGCGGGTCGAAACCTACGCCGCTCTCAGACTCTTCATCGACACCTGGCGATAGGCTGGGGTTCCATTCTTTCTGCGAGCCGGCAAGTGCCTTCCGATCACGATGAACGAGGTGGTGGTCAACTTTAAACGCCCACCGCGCGCGACGTTTAGCGAAAAGACGCCGGGTTTAGCCAATCACTTCCGGTTGCGTTTGAGTCCCGAGGTGATCATAGCGCTTGCGATGCGCGTGAAACTGCCAGGCGAGCTGATGGAGGGCGAAGATGTAGAGTTGATCGCGAACCATCAGGAGCCCGACGAGATGAGCCCCTACGAAAGGCTCCTGGGGGACGCGCTACATGGAGATCCTTCTTTGTTTACGCAAGACGATTCCATCGAGGCACAGTGGAGAATCGTGCAGCCGATATTGGGCGATACGACGCCTCCTTATGAATATGAACCGAACACGTGGGGACCAGCGGAGGCTAATACGATGATCGAAGACTTAGGCGGGTGGGTGAACCCAACTTCTTAGGACGCGCTCGGCACCTAATGGACCACCTTGTCCAAACGCCACCCATCATCGCTCCTGCGGAATTGAAAAGAAACTGGCGTGTCCTCTCGGAAATCGCCATGTTTCACTCCCAGGATTGGTAAGGGATTGGGGAAACAGGCGTCTTGAAGCTTGATCCCGGCCTTCGCGTCCACTAGTTTTGTACCATCTGCTTGCCCGTCTCGAACGCCCGATACTTCTTCCACTTCCAGTGAGAACGCGCCTCGGACTTGCGCGTGGGGCTGACGAAAGTTGGGCTCTATCGCCGGGTCGTCGCCGAAGTTCAGGTCGCGACCCTTGGAACTAAGCCGAGCAGTGGTCCGGTCCTGCGACACTTGCGCCGGAGTGTCCCACAACTCCGATTGCACCCCGCATTCGAGCTGCATCGGGGTAATGGTGACTTGCTCTCCATCCAGATTGACAGCATTGGCCTCCAGAATCGCCTTGGCTACGCCTGCGTCGAATTGGTTTTTGTCTCCGCAAGCTACCGAAGCCAGACATAAGCCGAAGACTGCGCCCAGGAGACTGCGATGAGTAATAATCGCCATACATGCGCTCTCTTTGTTCATCGACTGCGTCGAGATAGGACTTTAGTCAGACTGTCACCGGCGGCCGCCACGTTCTAGTTTTGCAAGTTCCATTTCCAGTGCGAGAGAATTCGCTGTATGGCTAAGAAGTTGCCGGTTCCTCCTGGAGCGAGAGTCGATGGCTCCGCCCTGCATCGAGCTATCGGCGGCACGGCGACCTGGCGCAGCATCGCAGTGGCCTTCTATTCCCGCGTGGATCGGGATCCTCTGCTTCGTCCTCTTTTTCCCGGGAGGACTCTCCACTGCGCCATCGAGGAGTTTACTGCCTTCCTGGCCCAGTTCTTCGAAGGCCCCAGCGAGGATACGCAACGCCGGTGGTGGTTGAGCCTCCGGGAATCGCACTTTCGCTTCAGGATTCGGGACAAGGAAAGGGCGGCATGGATGGAAAACATGGTGAAAGCCCTGAATGATGCGCAGATCGAGGAGCCTCTTCGCAGTGCCTTAAAAGAGTTTCTTGAGCGCTCGTCTGCGTACGTCGTCAACAGCGGGGAACCAGTTCTCACCGTCATGGATAGGAGTAGGCCGCCCGGCGATGCCATCCGGCGGGAGATTGCACGGCGCTGGGAGGCCCAGTGCGGGATCGACGAGGCTGTGGCCGCCGTGCGCGGGGGCGATGCGGATCGCGCAATCTCCACCGTGGAGAGATTACGAAACCGGTTCCCGCATGACCGCTCTATTTTGGCGGGCCTGCTCGCGCTGATGATGGGCAGCCGCAACTTAACAATGCTGAGCTATGTCCAGGACAGAGTAACTCATGATCCGGCACTTGTGCGGGAGCGCTACGCTAGCCGCACTCTGTTACACGAGGCGTCTGCTCAGGGCAATCGGACAATGGTGGAGTTGCTTCTGCGGCTTGGGGCGGACCCCAACGCGCAGGATGGAGGCAGGCACACTCCGCTGTATTGTCTGGCGAACGAATACAAAGCCTCGGACGGCGGAGACGTTGTCCGGGCTCTTGCGAAGAATGGCGCGAATGTGAACGCCAATGAAGGCGTGAAACATTGCACGGCCGTGCACATGGCCGCCCGGCGCGAGGCAGCCTGGGGATCGCTGAGGCCTTGTTGGATTGCGGAGCGGCCATCGATGCCCGGGATAGCCTTGGCGACACCCCTCTGCGGCGTTCGGTCAATTGCGACCAGATTCAGGTAGCGTCTCTATTGCTCGCCAGAGGAGCAGATATGCATTCAACAGGAAACAAGGGCCTGACTCCGGTTGCAGGCCGCTCGAAGTAGTGGAATGAAACAGCTACTGGGGTCTCTCGAGTGAACAGCCACCCCGATGGCTTTGGAGTCAGCTGCGTGGCATCAACGAAACCTCATCGCTATCAGCAGATAGCGCGGCACCACTCGGGACCGGCACGCCGGCAGCCTGCAATTCTTCATTCAGCAAAAATCCCGGCAGCTTTCTCTTGGTCGCTAGTGAGATAGAATCATCTGAAACTGGACCGATGGATGAGAAAACAGAGCCCGCTAGTGCCGAGTGACGTATGGCGATCCAACTGAAATCCGTCGATGTTGCAGTGATCGGACTGGGCGCGGCGGGCGGCGTCGCCGTGCTTCCATTGGCGCGAACTGGGTTGACGGTCGCTGGCATTGAAGCAGGCACCTGGATGAGTCCCCGTGACTACCGGGCGGACGAGATCTACAACAATGTTCGACGCTTGGTGACTTCGGTTCCTAAGGCTCAGCGGGAGATTCCCACGGCCCGGACGTACGCCTCCGAAAAGGCGCGGCGGGCTGCGGCGCAGCATCCAATGATGAACGCGGTGGGTGGGACGTCGATACACTACTGGGCGCAAAGCTGGCGGCTTAAGCCGTGGGACTTTAAGGCGCGCTCGGAATCGATCCGGCGATATGGCCCTGGTTCCATTCCCAAAGGTTCTACCCTCGAGGATTGGCCGATCACCTACGATGAGTTGGAGCCCTACTACGACACCGTCGAATGGGAGGTGGGCGTCTCCGGAAAGGCCGGCAACATACAAGGCAAGATCGATCCACGCGGGAACGTTTTTGAGGGCCCCCGCCAGCGCGAATATCCGATGCCGCCCTTGCGAAGCACGGAATTCATCGATCACATGTTTGAAGCAGCCCAGCGTCTCGGCTGGCACCCTTTTCATCCACCCGCGGCCATCAACACCCAGCGTCGTGATAATCGTCCCGAGTGCGCCTACCATGGCTTTTGCGCTACTGGCGGGTGTCACGTCAATGCTAAATGCTCCACCGCCGTCACCACTATTCCCGCGGCACTCAAGACCAAGAACCTCACGATCTTCGATCTCGCGCATGTGACACGCATCGAAGCGGACGCGAACGGGCGCGTCACTGGTGTAAGCTACATCCGAAACCGGCAAGAGTATTTCCAGCCGGCGAAAGTTGTCTTGCTTGCGGGATATACGTACGAAAACACGCGACTGCTGCTGCTTTCGAAGTCGAGCGCTCATCCAAACGGTCTGGGGAATGGTCGCGGCCAGGTAGGAAAGCACTTTTTTGCGCATTACCAAACGGCGGCCACGGCCCTGTTTCCGTTTGACGTGAACATCTGGTACGGCCTCCCAGCCCAGGGCGTTACCGTGGACGACTTTGCCGACGACGCCTACGACCACACCGGCCTAAATTTCATCGGCGGAACCAGTCTGCACGTGCGTACCGAGCGCCACCCTATCGAAGGTGCGGAGATGGCCACCTATGGCAAAGCTCCCAAATGGGGCACGGCATGGAAGAAATTTGTTCATGAGAATGCAGCCAGAGTAGCGAATACTTATCTTCAGACTTCCACATTCCCTTACGAGACGTGTTATCTCGACCTTGATCCCGAGGTGAGGGATCCGCTGGGCGATCCAGTATGCCGCATCACCACCGGCGGACCCAAGCAAAACGAGGTAAGTGCTGTCCGTTACGCCCATCAAAAGATCGACCAATGGTTTCGCGAGGCGGGCGCCCTGGCAGTCGAAGCCAGCGAACCGGGCATACCGGCACTTACAACTCACGCATACGGTGGCACCCGCATGGGTGACGATCCCGAAGTGAATGTTGTGAACCGCTGGGGCTTTTCGCACGAAATTCCCAATTTGGGTATCCTCGGAGCTTCCGTGATGGGGACCAGTGGCGCTCGCAATCCAACGCTGACCGCCCAGGCACTCGCTTGGCGTACAGCCGAGTATGCGGCGAAGAACTGGAAGGCGTTGGCGTAAGCGGGGCAAGCGATGCAGTCAGGCTCGTTCCTGACGGCTTGTCCAGGCCGCTGGTGGTTCCAGCGAGCCGTACCTGGTGCTTTTCAACTGAAATCACGTGTGGCACATCAATGGTTTCATGAGCTTGGCAAAGGCCACCCACATGCGTTCCAGAAGGGTGTTGGAGGTGGTTATGAAAAGTGCATTCTTGAAACTGGTTAAGAACGTATTTGCTCCGATGGCTCTCGTTCTTGCGATGGCAGCATTCAGTCCGGTGGCAGCGCTTGCGGCTGGTCACGGAGGCGGCCGTGGATTCAGTGGGGGACACGGTGGTTTTGGCGGAGGACATTCCTTTGCTGCACCGAGCCGGGGAAACTTCAGCGGTGGCCGCGCGTTCTCCGCGCCTACCCGTGAGTTCAATGGAGGCGTTCGCGGAGGCCGGGAGTTTTACGGGGGACGCGCGTATTATGGCGGCCGGGGATATTATGGCCCAGGGTTTAGCGTCGGTGTCTATGCCCCGTATGGATATGCCGCGCCGGTGTGCAATCCCGCAGGATTCTATGACCAGTATGGCGTGTGGCAAGTCTATCCAGGCTGCGCCGTTCCTTACGGCTACTGAGCGTTGCGCATTGCGTAGCTTTTAGAGGGAAGGAAGCGGCTCCTTCCCTCACCGAAAGCAACGGCGATGTGCCGCAACGCCAGTTCAATTGATCGGAATTGCGGTACTCTGATCGAGCGTCACCGAGTTTGAGCCTGGCTTGAGTTGCACGGCTTGGCCCCAAACGAGCGACTGGTTGTTGTAACGAGCGGAGATCATCAGGTAGTAGGTTCCCGGGGGCACGCCGGGAAAAGTTCCAGCGCCGTTGGCGTCGGCCCGAACCGCTGAGGCGGCGCTTACCTTGATAGCATCCGAAACCTTTTGACAATCGGGAGTCCTGTTGGCGCAAGCCGCCCCCGCGTACTTGTAAGCCGAAGTTCCTGGCGGGACCACGACCCCACCTTTGGCGAGTGCGTCTGCGTAACTGTCGCGCAGAAGAATGTAGGGACGGCCTGCGAGTGGATTCCCAACGCCAGGCTGCGCGGGAAGTCCCGAGACGACGGAAAGCGTAGCGTTGCCCAGCGGCGCGGCCGGCGTGGAGAGGCTACCACCTCCATTCACCGGCGCGGCGATTCCACCGCCGGAGGGGATTTGCTTGCTCGGAGCCAGAACGGCAAGGTTGCAGGTCTGCTCCAGGGGAGCGAATGTGAAGTCGCCGTTGTCGTTCTGGCCGATGACGATGCGTCCGTGGACCTGATACGGGCCAGTGCCTGCATCGAGCGAGCCGCCTGGGCCGAAGCCAAGTGTGAGCGGGTGTTCCGGCGCGTCAATCTTTATAGCCGCTCTGGTTCCGTCCGCGATCACGGTGTAAGGATAAGCGCGTGCCGAGTCGGGTCCGCAGCCAAGGATGACGGACTCCGGGAAAAACTGCGCGCTGAAGCCGGTGGAGGCGGCGAAGATGCCGTGCATGCGAATGCCGGGAGGTGTGGGGGGCCCTTTGTCGCCGTCGTTGAACAGGGACTTGAGCAGATCCGTCTGCATGGTCTGTACGCCAACTCCGGCGCCTTTCGAAGAGAGGTTCTGCGCGGGGCAGGTGGCTCTTCGGTTCGCGAAAGTAGCATGCCCGGAATTGGAGGAACGGGAGACGCGGTGGCCGTACTCATCGTAGACCGGCCCGACGGCCGTCGCCGCGTCCACGTGCTGTCCGGTCGCATCCCGCAATCCACTGTCGTATCCGGTAACAATCACTCCGTCCATCTGGACCGGCCCCGGGCCCGTCATGGTTTTTCCATCGGCGCCGAGCGTAAAGACCAGGGGCTTCGGAGTGGTGTCGACGACGATGGCGGCACGGTTGTTCTTAAAGTCGAAGGTATAGCTATGTTGATCGGGAGCAAGGAAGGCGCAGTTCACCAGCACTCCGCCGTCGATGAAGTCGAGACGCCAGTTACCGGGGCCCTCGAAAACGCCCGCGATCTCAGGGCCCGGAGCGGGTTCCTTGGCGGCCGAGGGCAGAACCTGGCCGATTATCTGGCTAAAGGCGCCCAAGAGCGAATTGCCGGTACATGTCGCCGCAAGTCTTCCGGATGAAATGCAGCGGCGCATGGCGCGTTCCTCGGCGTTCTTGGGAGGCGTCGGCTGCACGAATCCCTGCTGGGCTTGCACCCTGCCAGGGTTGGCCTGCGCGCCGGCCTGTGCGTTGGACTGGACGGCTTGCGGGTTGGCCTTCGCGACGTTGGCGTCGTAGATTTCCTGCTGCTTCCTTTTGAAGGCTTCTGCCGCGGCAAGTTCCTGCGCTGTGGGCTGCTTGCAGGTGGGGAAGAGCGTTTTCAGCGCGCCGCGGGTCTCGCTGGTGTAGGCCATGAAGCCGTTATGTTTGGGGCGGTCTGGGTGGGCAACCTGGCAAGTGGAGGTGTCCGAGAGGTCGCGAATGTTGCAGCTTTCGACGTAGATGCGTTCGCCGTTGCAGACATAGGTCACGTTCAATTTGATGTCTTGCGCGATGGCTGAGACGCCGACGCCTAGCAGCAGAGCGAGGCCTAGCTTCCACTTGAGACGTACGCTCTTGCGATGGTTCGAATGGGAGGGCCCCATATTTCCCCTTTCCATGAACTGAATAAGTCCCCGCGCGCCGCGTTCCATTAGAACGGTGGCCGCATCATCCACTTACCTGAATCCTTGTCCTTATAAAAATAGCCCATGGATATGTTGTTGTACATCCCCGCGCCGATATTCGCTGACGCGACCATCACGGTGAAAGTGCATCGGAAACCCTGCTCGGCGGTTTGTCGCAAGCCTCCTTCTTGAAAAAGGTGATCTTGATTGGCTCGCTGTTGGTTACGCCCGGCGGGTGATTCATGGCATACTCCATCGCGTCTTTCATCTGTACCTCGGAGGGTTCGGATCCCGCTCCACCACAGGCGGCAAGTCCAAACACCAAAACAGTACACGAGACAAAGTATTCAAAACGCAAGCGCATGATTAGTTTGTACCTTTCTTGGATTTCGCGGAACGGCGCTGCCGCGTCGCTTCAGTGGATCAAACATAACAGTCCTGTGTATGAATGAGCCGTCGCGCCGAAAACTTGCAAAAAGGTAGTCGACAGCCAATGCTCGACGCCGAGATTTACTTGGCGGTCAGATGCGCCGCATCTTTTTCATTCTCCTGACACACGAACTCGATTAAATCGGTGTCGAGCATGATGCGGTGGTGCACTTTGACGGTCCAGGGCTTGGTATAGGCTTTCGGATCGTCGACCGTGATTTCGATTTCCATGTTTCCGTAATTCACCCGCCGGAACCGCTCGGTCATCTTTCCGAAATTGGTGAGCGGGCTGCCTTCGACATCCAGCCATACATCGTCCCGGAAGCCATTGGACTCGACCACCAGCGTGTCTCCATCCCATTTTCCAGTGGAGTAGCCGTACCACCAGGGTTCTGCATCGTTCCTGGGCAATGGCCGCCCGTCTGTGAAGATCTGCCGGACACCGGCGTTCGCTTCGTATAAAATCACGATCAATCCGGGACTCTGGATGATCTTCCTCGGTTCTGGATGCGTGTGCAGCTGCATCAGGCCGATCGGCAAACAGTAGGCGTCGGGATTATCCTTGTTGTTTTGCGCGACGCGCTGGCTCCGCAGCTCCGCCGCCCACGGCTGGAACGGCAGGCCATCCTTGAGCGTTGAGCCTATATCAAAGAACTGAAGGAGTCCGGGAATGCGCACGCCGATGCCGGGGGATCTGGCCCCTGCAGGAGGCGGGGTCCCGGGCCGCGCCTCGGGGTTGTCGACGAACTTCCAGATCCCGGAAAGATCCGGCTTGCCATCCGGCGTCCTGGGAGCGGGCGCGGTCAGGTCCGGCTTTCCGTCAGCGGTCTTTGGAACTCCTGCAGTCGGATAAGCCGGCCACTGCGCCAAGAGTACTGAAGACGACGCTAGAAGTATTGCCGATGCGCCGAAAACCTTGCTCATGTTGACTAGCCCGCTCATCGAAGTATCATCAAAATACTCCGGGACGAGAGTCCTGTCAATCTATAGGATCGCTTGGACCGGCATCGAGAGGACGAATAACCGCTCCAGCATTCTTTCACTAGCCCCGCCCCTTTTATCTCAAGGTGCGGAATCGCTGGACTTTAGTTGGGGCCTTTTCTTCGTCTTTCCCCGCTGGATAGAAACTCGCTCACTTCACCCAGCCAAGCCGATTGCGCTTCCACCAGCAGGAGGCCCCGGCGGAGAGCGAGGTAGCCGATGTGAACAATGACCGTCACCAAGCAAGGAACTTGGCCTAAACGCGACACCCGCTTATCGTTGGCGCTAAGCCCTATCCTCCAGCTCAAGTGAAGGAGTCCGTTGGACTCCTTCAAAACGAGACTGGCCCGGATCGGTTGCTTAGAACTGCAGCTTCAGGCTGAATTGCGCCTGCCGCGCCACGTCGGGGAGGCCACCGCTTCCTACCTGTGAAGTGATCGAAGCGCCGGTGGGGGCGAAGCAAGCCTGGGCGGCGGGTGTGCTGCCGCTGTTGTAGTAAACGGAGGGGCCGCAGTTATTGCCCGGGTTGATGATCGACCCGCCAGGAACCGACAAGTTGGGATGGTTGAAGACGTTAAAGAGCTCGGCCTTGAAGGTGACGGTCACCCGTTCGGTGATTCTCGTGTTCTTGGTTAAGCCAATATCGGTCTCAGCATATCCGGGCCCTCGCAGCACGTTCCTACCAAGATTTCCGGCCGAGCCGTACGTCGAGGCCGCGAAGCAGTTTAGATTGACCCACTGACTTGCGGTCTGGTTCGCGTAGACATTGTTGTTACAGCCGGGTGCGTTGGGTACGAAGGTCGGGCGCTCGTTGTCGAAGGTGTTCCCGGTGTCCATCTGGTCGCCTTCGCCGAGGGAGAAATCCACGCCGGTGTGCCAGGATGTAACTCCGCTCACCTGCCAGCCTTCTTTGAAGCGGTTGCCCTTGAAGGGCAACATGTAAACGGCGTTGAAGGAGATGTTGTGGCGCAGATCGAAGCTGCAATTGCCTTTGTCCGCATTAAAGTCGTACGGATTGGTGATGGCTGAGGAGGTATTGTTGAAACCCAGGCCGCCATACGTGTAGGCGCTGTCGATGCAGTGCGAATAGGTGTAAGAGAACTGGTACACCAGATTCGCGGACGCTCTGTGCGTCAGCCCGACTTGCAGCGCGTTGTAAGAAGAGTAGCTGAAAGGCGCGGTCATGTCTTGGGAGCCCAAGGCAGGAACGGGCCGCGGGTTCTGGGTGCAGGGGCCGTTGAGGACGCACGGAGCGCCATTGTTGGTGGCCAGGTAGTCCACGCCGTTGACGACCGTGGATTCGGGCGCGTTGAAATCGTTGAACGCGAGCAGATGAACGCCGCGCGTCCCCGAATAGCCGACCGTGAACAGGTTATGCCACGGCAGTTCACGCTGGATACTGATCGTGTATTCGAGCGAATACGGAGTGGTGTTGGTTCCGTAATACGTACCGGTTGTCTGACTGTAGGACGGAATCCCGCCGCCGACAAAGGGGTACGGCCAGCCTTGGGGGAAGATCTGGATCTGGGTGTCATACGGCGGGCTGGACACATAAGCGGACGAGAAAGTGTATGTCGTGTAGGGATCGTGGAAGATTCCGAAGCCGGCGCGGACGGCGGTCTTGTGGTCGCCGAAGACATCCCACGCCAAGCCGACGCGCGGGTCCCAGTTCCGGTTGGAGGGATTGTTGGCGTAAGCGTGCGGGACACTCACGAAATTGGGTGCGAAGGGCGGCCCCACCACGTTGGAGAACTCGTTGTGGATCTCGATAGGATTAGTTTCCCAATCGTAGCGGAGGCCGATATTGATGGTCAGATTCTTCGAAACTTTCCAGTCGTCCTGAACATAGGGCTGGACAACATCGTAACGCTCGGCGCGATAGCTGTTGGTTCCACCGTTGGGCGCGCCTTCAAACAGGAATGGATTGCCGGACAGGAAACTCGAATCGCCGCCGGTGAATATGTAGAACCCGTTCCAGAAGACCTGGACGTAAGGATCGAGCTGCTGCCGCTGGAACATGCCGCCGATTTTTATGGTGTGGGAGCCCTTGACCCAAGTCAGGTCATCCTTTTCCGTGAATTTGTTCTGAAGATAACGGAAGGGATTGACAAAAGATGCGCCCAGCGCGGTGAGGTTCGGGACGGCCACATAAGCGTCTTCTCGCGCGGGAGTAAAAATCTGCAGGGCCGGGTGTTCCGCCGGCTGAACTTCCGACGTCCAGGGCCGCGAGTAAGATGCGGTGAACTGGTTAACCATGGCCGGCGAAAACACGTGACGTTCACCCATCGTGAAGAACTGGTTATGGGTGGTGTCATCCAGTGGCCAAAGACCCAGGCCGGCATTCGTGGTACGGGTGCCGAAATCGGCCTCGTAGCGTGCGAAGAACGCGTCTTTGTCGGAAATATTCCAATCGATGCGGGCCACACCGAAATCCTCGGGGGTGATTTGCGGGCCTACAAAGTTATAGATCCCGACACCTTCCTGGGCATTAAACACTCCTCCGTTGGGAGCCGGGTAAAGCGCCAGCATCGCGGCAGAAGCCGGATTCTCGACACACTTCGGGGCTACGCAGTTGAGGGAGACAAAGTTAGGTTCCGGGACGTAATTCACGTTGGTCGTTTCGAGCAACTGCCGGATTCCCTCGTAGTTGGCGAAGAAAAATATCTTGTTCTTCTTGATGGGGCCGCCGATGGTGCCGCCATACTGGTTTCTGCGGAACTCAGGCACCGAAGCGCCGTCAAAAAAGCCGCGGCTATCGAGGGCGCTGTTGCGGAGGAACTCATAGACCGAGCCGTGAAATTCGTTGGTGCCCGATTTGGTCACACCGACGATGGCGCCACCGTTGCCCGAATATTCCGCGCTGTAAGTGCCCGTCAACGTCTGGAATTCGGCGATGGCATCGATACCGAGCGTGGTGCCGGTTACGTCGCCACCGGCGTTGCGCTGCCACCAGTTCAGCATGTCTTCGCCGTCGAGCGTATTGGCGTAGCCTTCCGGACGGGTGCCGGAGATGGAATAGGCGTTGGCCACCGAGGTCAGAGCGCTTGATCCGCCCTGGGGATAACTCAGCACGCCGGGCGCGAGCAGAATCAGCTGTTCCCAATCGCGACCGTTCAGCGGAAGTTCGCGCATCTGAGTCTGATTCACGAGCGAGGAAACGGCAGAGGTGGTAGTCTCCACCTGTGAGACTTCAGCCGAGATGGTCACGCTTTCAGAGGCTTGTCCCACCTTTAGCTGAAAGTCGAGGACAGGCGAGCTACCGACCGTTATCGTAAGGCCGCTGCGAACGGCATTCTGAAAGCCTGCCTTGGAAACTGTTAGTTCGTAAGGGCCGATGGGCAGATCAGCCAGGGTATACCGGCCCTGCTCGTCGGTCTGGACGGTTTGGGTGGCAGACGTCGCGGTGTTCTTAATCGTAATGCTCGCGGCGGGAACCGCAGCGCTAGAGGCGTCCGTGACGCGCCCCGATATGGAGGCAGTACCCGCGCCCTGTCCGAATAGATATGTGGGGGCTACGACGGAGCAGAAACAAAGCACACTGCTTACAAGCAGAACTGCACGGTTCCGAGAACTTCTCATTGTGACTCCCTTACCTGGCCCTTGAACTACGTCGTAAATGGGCGAAGTTACTGAAACATACCACCACTGATCCGCCATGACTAGACGAGTACGTTGATACAAGTGATCAGTCCTGCTGATGCTGAATACGGCGGGGATGAAAGTGGTGCGACGCTACACTTTAAACGCGTTTGATGCTGTGGAAAAGGATGCGCGTTACTGCTTCGACTCGAAGAGCTCGATGTTCAGTCAGGTCCGTCACGCGAAATGCGACAGCAGGCGCGCCTGGATCGGGGACACGCAGGTGGAACGGGGTTCGGGGAATGCCTTTGAACTCATAAAACTCCCAATGCGCAGGGGTGCCGCGCGGATGTAGTTCAGGAGGCCGATGCCAATGACCGGCGTATCATTTCTGCTCCGAGGTCTTGGCCGCCTTTTCAGCGTCTCCCTTTTCCAAGGCGCGAGCAGCGCTTAAGCGATTGTGCATTGCTTTGTTGCCTTCATGGCAAGCGTACTCAAATATCTGATAGCCGGTTTCGTGACGGATGGGAAACTCCACCGTCCAGGGCGCAGTGAAGGTTTTCGGATCGTCAATAGTGACCCTGTAGTCGACAACGTCTGGAGCCACCCGTGTGAAACGCTCTGTCAGTTTCAAGTCTTCACTATAAGGAACTCCGCCAACAGCCACTTTGCCGCCAATGAAATTGGTAGTTTCCACGACGAGCGTGTTGTTTTCCCAGTGGCCGCGGGGATCGCCCATATAGGAGCGCAAGCCGGGGCCTGTGTGAGCGCGGCCCTCGAGAGGAATGAGGCGCGTTTCATGGATCATTTCGTAGCGGATCGCAACCAGACCGGGCGCCTGAAAGATTTGCGCCCCGTTGCCGTAGATGGACGGGAAAAACGATCCGGTGACACCGCGCGTGATGCAGCGGTCGTAGGTGCTTAAGTCTTCCCATGATGCGGGACGCATGTCGAAATAGTTGGGGGCGGCGGCGCGGCGTTTTTCTCCCTCGCGTGTAAGCGCCGGAATCTGGCCATCGGGAGGGTCCACTACCAGCGAGGTCAACTGAGACGCATGTTTCGCGAACTCCACCCATTGCGCCGGAACCGCCGCGGCATCCACGCCCTTTTGGCTGGCCCAAAACCCCTTCGTCGGACGATCGCCAGTTTGGACCGTGCTTTCCAGCTCGTTGACGTCCTTGGCGCGGTCAGCGAGTTCCTGCTCGGTCAAGAAGCGGCGCGTGCCGTACTTCGCGGCCCGTTGAAGCGGCACGCCATTCAGATCGTCGGTAGTATAGACGCCTTGCAGGTCGGGATCGCCCCATGCGGTTTTGGGCGGCGTATATGTCTTATCGCCGGTCTTTCCCGAAGCCTTTGTCGCCACCGTTTGAGAGGTCTGACCGAACGCCAAACCGGCAGTCGTCAGGCTGAATGCCAGTAACAGGGATCGAGTCTTCATGGTGAATCTCCTTCAGGCATCTTATTTTGTTTTCTTCCGGACGTCGCCGTACAGCAGTTCTTCGGCAAATTCCACGCACTTGAATTCTGTCAATTGCGCGTTCTTCTCGATGTGCCGATACAACACCAAGTTAATGTTCCACGGCCGCGTGAATACTTGCGGATCTTCGATGCTGGCTTGGTAGCTCATATGATCTGCGTCCAGCAGCTTGAACCGCTCTGTAACATGTAACTGATCGCTGTGAAAGTCGCCGGCACGATCAAACCAGCTCTGATCGTTGAAACCGGTATTGTCGACCACCAAGGTTGCGCCTTCCCAGTGGCCATTCGCGGTGCCCATCCAGGTGTCGACCGATGCTTCCACCGGCGTCTTGTCCATATTGATCACGCGATTTGCGCTGGCGTATTCGTATGCCATTAAGATCGACTTGGGTGTCTGCACGATCTGAAACGGATAGGGCATGTAGTTGGCGCGCGGAATGCCCGCCATATAGCACTTCAGTTCCGGATCGGCCTTCCAGCGATTCTTCGAATTCTCTTGCTTCTGCTGGAGAGCTTCCGGTTTGTAAGGAATAACGCCGCCTTCGACGACACCCTGGCCGGAAGGGATTGCACCGACCGCGCCCAATTGAAAGAATGGGCCACCTTCCGCTGGATGATCCTGCAAGTCCCAATTCGCCGTGCTCATCGATTGCCATATCCCGCTCAGATCGGGATGACCATCGAAGGTTCGCCCCGCCGCGAATAGGCTTCCGTCCGCCACGAGAAAGATTGCTAAGGCCGAGCACAACGTGGTTCTCATGATCGAGATATTCTAACGCAATGTCCCGCATTTGACAGCATTTTTGGCGCGATCCAAACGCCGGCTCGTAACTCAAGCGGCGGACCGAGCGTTCCTCCACAATTTCTCCGTAGCTAGTTTAGCTCCATCGGATAGCGCGCTCAGCTTCAGCCAACAGAACTCAGGGTAAACCGGTCCGAAACCAGCGAAGGTCCCAAAGCCGCAGTCGGTACCGGCGATAACGCGCTCGCGTCCCACCAAGCCGGCATATCGGATGATCCTTTGCGACACCAATTCCGGATGCTCGACAAAGTTGGAACTGGACGCGACAACGCCAGGAATCAGGATCTTGTCGTCAGGAAGTTTTTGCGAAAACCATATCTCCCATTCATGGTCGTGACGGGGATTCGCTCCCTCCAGTAGCAGCGCCTGTGGTTTCGCTTTGAGCACAATGGGAAGAATCTTCGCCAGCGGTAAATCGTGCGTGTGCGGGCCTTGATAGTTACCCCAGCAGACATGCATGCGCACTCGGTCGGCCGGAACGTTCGCCAGTGCGTGATTCAACGCCTCCACCTGAACCGCCGCCGCCCGTAGAAACTCGTCGTCCGTCATGTCCCGAAATCTGCTGTGCCGCCCCATGGCCAAATCGGGGCAATCCACTTGCAACAGCAACCCGGAATTGACGATTGTTTCGTACTCCGATCGCATGGCGTCCGCCAGTGCCCCCATGTATGCGGCATGCGTCGGATAATATTCGTTCGGTTGGAAGACGGCGATGGTTCCGGGCGACACGGCGTTCATGAAGCCTTCGGTGGCTTTCACCTGCGCTAAGCCATCTTTCATTCGAGCGATGTCGTTCTTCAGCGGTTCCAGATCCTTCACCGCGATCGGGCCTTTGCACACAGGCCGCTGGTATTTGGCCGATGCACCGGCAGAGACCAACTGATCGCGGTAGCCGGGAAAATCCTCGAGGTCCTGCGGCGTCGGCCGCGCTGAATCACCCTCGAAACCGGTCAGCCGATGGCGGATGTAGGTGGCATAGCTGATCTTGCCCATTTCGCCGTCACTCACCACGTCGACGCCAGCCTTTACCTGCTTCTGTAGAGCATCCAGCACTCCCGATCGGATCGTCTGGTCGAACTTCACGGGATCGTAATTCTCCCCTCGATCTTGCGCGAAAAGGTAATCGACAACCTCCTGCGGACGCGGCAAGCTGCCCACGTGGGTCGTCAAGATGCGATCGGTACTAAGCTTCATAGATAAGTTGCTTCCTATAAATATTGAGTTTGCCGCATTTTCTTCGGAACTGGCAGGTCAACCGCCAAATCGGATGTCCCAGATCACTTGCTGTGATAATGCTTCAAATCCGCTGGAACCGCGTGACAATGATACAGGGAAGGGTGCGCCCTCAGAGAATCGCTGTGAAGATCACGACTTTAGCCGGCTTGGCAGTTGCTTTTGGACTTCTTATCGCCGCGGTTCCCGCGTTCGCTCACCACTCGTTCGCCGCCGAATTTGACGGAAACAAGAAGGTGACACTTACCGGAGTCGTTACTAAGGTGGATTGGGTGAATCCGCACGCCTATATTTATGTGGATGTCAAAGGCGAAGATGGCGCCGTGGTCAATTGGGCGATCGAATCCGGCGCGCCCAACGTGCTTTATCGTCAGGGCTGGCGCAAGGATGATCTCAAAGCCGGGGATAGCGTCACGCTGGAAGCCTTTTTGGCAAAGGACGGATCGCACACCGCTGCCGCGATGAGCGTGAAGTTGCCGGATGGACGAAGGGTCTTCGCTGGTACGCCCAATAGCACCCCAGATCAAAAGTAAACCAGTGGGATTAGCGCGAATTCTGGGTCTGACCGCACGGTCGGGGCCCCTTGCGCCTTCGAGTAATCTTCGATCCATTCGCACGCTGGTTTCACTTTGTCACACCTTGCTGTCGGAACGCGGCGGCATTGCCGGCGCTCATTTTGCAACCGAAGCTCTGGACGTATATGGCTCGCTCGACCACGCGGGCCGGCGAGCGTTTTTTGATATTCTGAACCGGGACTTTTCCCCTAATCCAGAAGAGGTTGGCAGTGCCGCCGATGCCTATCGCAATGAGCCGTCTTCAGATAACCTCCTCCACCTGCAGCGTGTGGTGGAACCGCCCCGGCAGGAATTGTTTCGTCGATTGAATCTGGCGCCTGAGGGCACGCGCGCGTTAGTCCAGATGCGAAGCCAAGTGCTGCGCGAGATCGATGGCGGCGCGGAATTGGAAACTCTCGCCGCCGACCTGGCCCATCTGCTTACTTCCTGGTTCAACCGCGGTTTTCTGACACTCCAGCGAATCGATTGGTACTCCTCTGCCGCGGTGCTGCAGAAGTTAATCGAATATGAGGCAGTCCATCAGATCCAGGGCTGGCACGATCTTCGTCGCCGCCTGGAAGCGGACCGCCGCTGCTACGCATTCTTTCATTCAGCTCTGGCCGAGGAGCCGCTGATCTTTATTGAAGTGGCCCTGACGCGGGGCATGAGCGATCATGTGCAGCCTTTGCTCGATCCAGACTCCGCCGTCAATGACCCCCAATCGGCCGATAGCGCAATCTTTTACTCAATCACGAACTGCCAAGAAGGACTGCGCGGCGTGCCGTTCGGGAGTCTGTTAATCAAGCAGGTGGTCGAGGATCTGAAACGAACCTTGCCACGAATACGTACCTTTGCCACACTCTCGCCGATTCCTGGTTTTCGAAAATGGTTGGCCGGCGCATGTAGCGACCTGGACCCAGGTAAGTTAGACCTGCAAATGAGACGGCGTCTAGTACCGCTGTGCGCCCATTATCTTGTGCACGAAAAACGCGGTGAGGAGCCGCTGGATCCGGTGGCTCGTTTTCATTTGAAGAATGGCGCGCGGCTCGATAGAATCAATTGGCTCGCCGATACGTCCGCAACCGGCATCCAGCAATCGGTTGGGTTGATGGCAAACTATGTTTACGATATCGCGGATCTGGAGAGAAATCATGAATTGTACGCTCGGTCCGGGCAGGTTGTTTGCTCCCGGCGTGTTCGAGCCTTAGCCAAACAGACGGGCCGGGTGAATCACTGAAAGTGATGACAACTATCAGTCCAGCGCTATCGACTTTCCCGCCCGCACCCGTCATGCTTCAGGATGGAATTGTAACTTAGGAGACGAACGATGAAGTATAACGTATCAGGCATCCACCACATCACCGCGTGCGCTGGTGGAGCGCAACAAGACATCGATTTTTTCACGCAGATTCTTGGCCTGCGCATGGTCAAACAGACCGTGCTGATGGATGGCACAATTCCGATCTACCATCTGTACTACGCAAATGCGAAGGCAGAACCTGGTTCGGTGATGACCACCTTTCCCTATGGCCAGAAAACGGGGCGTCAGGGGTCGGGCCAGATCTCCGCCACGGGATATTCGGCGCCTAAAGGATCGCTGCCGTTTTGGAAAGAGCATTTCGATAAGCACAAGATTCAGCATGGAGGCATTCAGGAGCGCTTCGGTCAAAAGTACATCCGATTCCAACACCCCGCTGGACTGACGTTCGAAATCATTGAGGAGCCCGATGATTCGCGCGAGGGCTGGACAACAGAAGAGATCGGCTCCGGTGAAACGGTCCGCGGCTTCTTTGGAACCGTCCTCTCGATGCGAGAGGTGGCCGAAAGCGAGCGCTTCTTCACGGAAGCTCTTGGTTTCCGCAAGACCGGCCACGAAGGCAAATTTCACCGCTTCGAAGTGGGCGCCGGCGGTCCAGGAAAGACTTTGATCTTTGAACACGATCCCGATCGCGCCGCCGGAAGCTGGGGCTTCGGCGCTGGCACGGTTCATCATGTTGCCTTGGCTGTGAACAGCCATGAAGAACTGGAAGAGCAGAAGGCAATTTACGAGGAACTCGGTTTCACGGATGCATCCGACATCAAGGACCGCTACTACTTCTATTCGATGTACACGCGCTCTCCCGGCGGCATCCTCGTCGAATGCTCCTGCAGCCAGGCGGGAGGTTTCTTGCGCGACGAGGACGAGGCGCACTTAGGATCGAAGCTCCATCTGCCGCCCTGGTGGGAACACCGAACGCAGGAAATGCTGGCGCAATTGGAACCGATTCACGCTCCCGACACGGCGCGGACGGTGCGGGCCTAGAGGCTGCGTTGACAACGTTCGCGATCGGAAGAGTATTGTGTCTAGCCGCAGGGCTATGTTCGATGGCCCCATGGGCAACGGCGCAGTTCGGGGCGCCGCACGATCCGAAAGACGATCAACCGGCTTCTTTCAAACGAACAGCGGACGGCAAGCCTGACCTCGATGGCCTGTGGCTGGCTGACACGCTCGCGCCGTTTGACGTGGAGGACCATGAGGCAGTCTACGGCATTCCGGCCGGCAAAGGCGTCGTCGTGGGAGGCGACCACAAAATCCCTTACCAGCCCTGGGCGCTGGCGAAACGCTCCGAACTGTTCAAGGATGCCTCCAACGATCCGCAAGCCCATTGTCATCTGCCCGGAATCCCGCGCGCCGTGTACACGCCCTTTCCTTGGGAAGTCATACAGAAGCCGGGCCTCGTGGTCTTCTTATACGAGTACCCGCACGGCATTCGTATCGTACACACGGACGGATCGCACAAGCACCCGGAAGGGCGCGATGTCCTAAACACTTGGATGGGCGACTCAGTGGGACACTGGGACGGCGACACGCTAGTAGTCGATGTCAATGGCTTCAACGACCAGACTTGGCTCGACATGGCCGCCAATTTCCATAGCGACCAGCTCCATGTCGTCGAGCGCTATACGATGATTAACCCGAAGACCATCCAGTACGAAGCCACTCTCGAAGACCCCAAGGTTTACACCAGACCTTGGACCATGAGATTCCAGATCCGCGCTCAAAAGCAGGGCTCCGATATCATGGAGTTCGAGTGCAATGAAGGGGAACGCGACCTTCAGCACTACGTGAAGTGAGCAGTTAAGCGGTCCGTGCTTCGACGGCTTCTATCGGATGAGAGCTGGGTGTAATTACACGGTAAATGTGGGGTGCACACCGAAAAATCAGCGGTGAGTGAAGCAGGATCCGCCACAAGTTGGGCGCCCCTACGCCGGCCGAGGTACACAGGCTTTGCAGTCGCTCGACAGATAGCTCGTTCCCATTTCTTCGCAGTATTCGACAAACAATGCGCTCGGCATCGCTAATCAGGTTGCTGGCATCCAGCGGTGCAACCCTTTCTACGCAGCCATTAGCCACACGACAAAACGGTACCTGCTCGCAAAACTTGATCAAAAGGCTGTGACTGAGGGTTGCTTTACGCTTCGCGAGTAGCCGACGCATTGCTCGGTGAAGATCCGAAAAAGCTACGGGACTCGCGTAACCAATTACCTTTTCTAAACACCGGACTAGTGGATTCCGCGGCACGGACGCAAGCCAGAATGTTCCTTCGGAATCCAACCAACGGAGATCGGGACGCGTGTTCAGCACTTGTCGGATAAAGAGACTGTCGTCACCACGCCGGTGAATCGTAGGTATGGCCGAGCGCAGCGCGGAAACATTCTGAACTCCGCGGCGGCTGCTTGATCGCAGAGCGGTTTTGATAATCAACCGGGCCAGGCCGGCACTCGCGACTACAAACAATTTTCCGCCGGTTTCCTCCAGGTTCAATTCAGGGACGCGCCCAAATACTTGGGCCGTTTTCAGCAGGGCTCGAATTGGAAATCGGAACTTCGTGAAGCCTCGCAGTTGCAGCTCGGCCTCGATATCATCGGCCAACCGGTTGGACATGCGACTCACAAAGGCCAGCACCTCATCGAGAGCGGGACTCACTTCAGCAGTACAAATCTGCTCGATGGCCTGATCATAGATTTGCCGCGCTCGCTCGCGTGTGATCCCCACTTCATCCCCGGCGCTCTTAAGAAAACATCCCCCTTGGCCGTCCCAGCCTAGAACACGGCCTACCAGGCGGCAATCCCGTGCGTTGGGAACATTCTCTTCCAGCAGGCGCGTGAGCTCATCCTCCAAAGGCGTTCGCTTTCGGGAAACACTGGTGAGCACGCCTCATGTTATGGAGGCTACTGGAAGGCGTCAATGGTCCCGAGCGGATATTGGAGTTCATGCGTTTTGATACTGTGCCGTATTTAGGGATTCGGCACTTTCGCAACTCATAGCTTCATAACTTCAAAAACGGCATCACCAAAAGTGATAGCCACGATCTGTAGTTCTCTATCGACCACAAGCAACGCTGGACGTTATCCTTTGGATAGCATCCCTCTATCTCATGAAGCGCAGCGAACATCGTATTCTCACCACGCACGTAGGAAGTCTTGTGCGGCCCAAAGAACTCCGTGACCTTGCCCCCGCGGGGCAAGAGCCAAAGGACCTGGCGCAGTACAACAATGTACTTTTTCAGCAGACCGTGGAAGTGGTCCGCAAGCAGGCCGAGGTCGGAATCGATATTGTCAGCGATGGCGAATACGGGAAGCAAAGCTGGTCGAACTATATTCTGAAACGGATTAGCGGATTCGAAATCCGCCCCAACCAGTTACGTCCCGTCATTTGGCTCGGCCGCGACCGGGAGCGGTTTGCTGAAGCCATCTTTCAAGAGTTTCCCCGGCTTGCGGCTGGGACCATCACCGAGGCTTGCGTCGGGCCGATCCACTATCTGGATCACTCAAGCCTAGATCGCGCACTGACGAATTTCAAAGCGGCTTTGAAGCAGGTCAAGGTTGAAGAAGCTTTCTTTACGGCCGTGGCGCCCGCGAGTACCGCTTACGACGGCGTCAACGAATACTATCCAAACGAACACGATTACGTCTACGCCATCGCCGACGCGCTGCGCGAAGAGTATCGAGCCGTTTACGATGCCGGCCTGCTTCTCCAGGTGGACGATGCAGTGCTAGCCAACATGTACGATCATCTGGTTCAGCAGAGTCCGGAGAAATATCGGGAGTGGGCGAACCTGCGCATTGAAGCGCTGAACCATGCGCTCGCGGGAATCCCAGAAGATCGAATCCGATACCACGTCTGCTTTGGCAGCTGGCACGTTCCGCACGTCGCCGATGCACCTCTGGGAGATATCGTGGATTTGATTCTCAAGGTGCGAGCCGGTGCGTATTCCATTGAAGCTGCCAACGTGCGGCACGAACATGAATGGCGTATCTGGGAGAACAAGAAGCTACCGCCCGGCAAGATACTCATTCCAGGCGTCATCACTCACCATACTGTCACGGTGGAACATCCCCAGTTAGTAGCCGACCGCATCGTGCGGTATGCGGGCTTGGTAGGCCGCGAAAACGTGATTGCCGGTAGCGATTGCGGATTTGCCCAATCTGAGGTGATTCAGCGCGTCCACCCGACGGTCATGTGGGCGAAATTCGAGAGTCTCGTAGAAGGCGCGCGTCTGGCCTCCAAACAGTTGTGGTGATTTTATTATGTGTTATGCAATCCAACGGTTGGCGCTGGTTTTCATCCTCTGCGGCGGATTTTCGCAATTGGCCTTTGCGGTCGATAGCTCCGTAGCGGACGCGGCGATGAACGGCGATCGCGCAGCCGTTCAATTGCTGTTAAAGAACAAGGCCGATGTCAATACACCGCAGGCCGATGGCGCCACCGCGATCGAATGGGCAGCTTACCGCGACGACCTCCCGCTGGCCGATCTGCTGATCGCAGCCGGCGCCAACCCGAAAATCCCAAATCGTGAGGGCGCCACCGCCCTGCAACTCGCCTCATTGCATGGCAGCGCTGCCATGATCGAAAAGTTGCTCAACGCAGGCGCCGCCGTGAACGAGCGCGGAGTGAATGGCGAAACACCGCTCATGTTCGCCGCTCGCAATGGAAACCTGGAGGCTCTGAATCTACTGCTCCGGCGCGGCGCGGACGTAAATGCAAAAGAGGCGCTCCGAGGTACCAGCGCACTGATGTGGGCCGTGGAACAGAAGCACACGAGTGCGGTAAGACTGCTGATCGAACATGGCGCCGATGTCGATCTTGCGTCCAGCGCGGATTCCAAGGGCGGCACGGCGTACCTGGCGCCCACCATCCAGCAGCGAGAGCAACAAGAACAATTCATCCGTGCGCGGAGGGTTTTGGCGGCTAAGCATGCCGCGACAGATCCCGCTAAAGACCTTGCCGCTTCCGATGCAGAGGCTGCCGCCGCTGCCTTCGGCCTAGCGAAAAATACGAAGGGTGGCGGGCTTACACCGCTTGTTTTAGCAGCCCGCGAAGATTGCATCGAATGTGCACAGATCCTGGTCGCCGCTCACGCCGCCGTAAACCAAACCACTCGATATGGGTGGACCGCCCTGTTGACTGCCGTCCAAAACAGGCATTACAAGCTCGCGGAGTTTCTCTTGGATCATGGCGCAGACCCAAACATCGCAAATAATGGTGGCTGGACGCCGCTTTACATTGCTGTCGATAATCGGAACATCGAGGGTGGGGACTACCCAGTGCGCGAGCCCGATATGGACCATTTGGAGTTGATCAAGCTCCTGATCAACCACGGCGCTAACGTCAATGCGCGAATCTGCGGCGTGGATTCGACACCCCAACGCTGCAAAGGCGACAGCACCGAAACGCGAACCATTTTTACCATGCAGTGGCTCTACGAAGACGGCGCTACTCCGTTCCTGCGCGCTGCCCAATCCGGCGATGTAACTGTAATGAAGCTGTTACTGGAGCACGGAGCGGATCCAAAAATTGCTACCGCGAATGGAGATACTGCGCTCATGGTTGCATCCGGCATTGGCTGGGTCGAAGGTGTGACATTTGAGTGGTCCGAAGTCGAGAATCTGGAAGCTGTGAAGATGTGCCTTGATCTCGGTATTGATCCAAACACAGCCGACGGCGATGGGCGGACGGCGCTGCACGGCGCTGCGCACAAAGGACGGAACGATGTCGTTCGTTTGCTCGTCGAGCACGGTGCGAAACTGGACGCACGCGATAAAGGCAGCCGCGATACTTTTACCGGCGCTTTGCAGGGGCATACCTGGATGCCCATCGATTACTCGCGCGGGCTAGTCCGTGTTGGCGTCCAGTCCGCGATCGCTCACCCGGAGACAGAAGAGCTCTTAAGAAAGCTCATGCAGGAGCGCGGTATTCCTGTTCCGCCAGCTACGAATACTTCGATCTGCATCACGGATGTTTGCAAGGGACCGGCACAGTAACACGTCGCCGGATCGCCTTTTGAGTTTGGATCCCCACTCGGCCGGTTTCCCCCTTGGCCTTGCCTTTCTGGCGTGATACTCAATATTCACGCGGTTGATTCGCTTGGGCCGTTCCACATTCACTATTTTGACCGGCGCTATCACTGGACCTCAATTCAATGCATGCACTAGACGCCAGTCCATGCAGATTCCTATCAGCCTTCCAGTTCGGGGCGATGCGTCAGTTTGGCACAGCGACATCGATATAGACGCTATTTGACAGTGCGGGCGCCCAGGAGATAGACTGTTCGCGTGCATGCAATCGAGCGATAAAATGCATGCACAGAAACGACCCCGATGAAGCGGCGGAACATGACGAACATCGACCTCAGGCTCCTAACCATAGTCAACGAACTCAATAAAACACGCAGTGTCTCTCAGGCGGCCGAAAACCTGGAACTGAGCCAGTCGGCCGTCAGTATGAGTCTGGCCAGGCTACGGAAGCACTTTAAAGATCCGCTTTTTGTCAGGACCCCCGACGGCATGGAGCCGACGCCACAGATGAGCGAATTAATCGAGCTATTGGAGAAGGCGGAGGGCCTGCTCGAAACGGCGCTGGTACACCGCATTGCCTTTAACCCCTCCACGTCGGAGCGATTGTTTCGCCTCGGGGCTACCGATATCACCAGAGTCACCATACTGCCCGCGCTCATGAAACGACTGCACGCGACAGCCCGAAGCGTCGGCATCGAGCTACACGACATATCCGATGAGACCCCTCGTCTTCTGCATGGCGGACGCCTCGACCTGGCCATCGGATACATGCCGTCTACGGCTTCAGGCTTCTGCCAGCAGCGGCTAGTCAAGGACCGGTTCGTTTGTGCCGTTCGCGCGAATCATTCACGCATCGAGCAAACACTCAGTCTGGAGCAATTCGAGAGCGAACCCCACGTAGTGCTTACAATGGCCGGCAGTGGCATCGAGATCGTTGAGAAGGCGCTGGACGCCAACCGGATTCCCCGCAAGGTCCGATTGCGCTTGCCGGGCTGCTTCGGAATATCAAGTATGATCACGGGGGCCGATTGCTTGGCCATCGTTCCCGAACAACTCGGGAAACTGATCGCCAGCGCCGGGCGGATCAAGCTTCTTCCCTTGCCCTTCGCTTTACCCCCCTACTATGTGATGCAACATTGGCACGAGCGATATACACACGACCCGGCGAGCCGGTGGCTTCGCTCCGTGATTGCCGACCTGTTCCGCGAAAAAGGCCTGTCCTCCGGCGATACGGACCCGGGCATTGCTTCACGAGAGTAGCGGACAAAATCATCAGGAATGATATGTTGAGTCAACCGGATGTTATCGACTTATATCGCCGTAAGGGGTATTCTTTCAGGGATGCAGTTGGGCGCCGCTAGACAGAACGAAGGAATGCAAAGGACCGAGCCACCGTTTCGCGCCGACCAGGTCGGGAGTCCGCTGCGGCCCCCCGTATTCCACTGAGCGACTCCCCGGACGTCATTCATGAATCAATCTTCGGCTATTGGAACTTTAACGGGAGAAATCAGAGTGGGTAACGAATCTTTGCAGGACCTATTGCGGGCGGCGGGGAATGCGGCGGATATGCTCCGCAATTCAAAAATCGGAGCCTACATCTATCCGGTGGTCCCCCCTGAGTTCACGAACTGGCGCGATGAGCAACGAGCCTGGCGGGAGACTTGCGTTCTGTTCGATCAGTCGCACCATATGGTGGAGCAAGTTGTGGAAGGGCCCGACGCGTTCAAGCTGCTGTCGCAACTTGCGTTCAACAGTTTTGCCAACTTCCCCACCAGCAGAGCCAAGCAGTTTGTTCCATGCAGCTACGACGGCTATGTAATTGGCGACGGAATTCTGTTTCGCCTCAAGGAGAATAAGTTTACTTTTGTCGGACGCGCTCCCACCGCGAATTGGATTCAATTTCACGCCGAAACCTGTGGGTTCAATGTCACGACGGAGAAAGACGATCGATCGCCGTCTCGCCCCGGCGGGAAACCGGTGATTCGAACGCACTACCGCTATCAAATTCAAGGGCCGAATGCGCAGCAGGTGATCGACAAGTTAAACGGCGGACCGGCTCCGGACATCAAGTTCTTCAATGTGGGAGCCATCAACATCGCGGGACGCAAGGTGGCGGCGTTGCGACACGGCATGGCGGGCGCACCCGGATTGGAGATCTGGGGACCGTATGCGGAAGGCGAGGAGATTCGAGCCGCGATTCTTGAGGCCGGCAAGGACTTTGGTTTGGCACAGGTAGGATCGAGAGCGTACTCAACCAATGCGCTCGAATCCGGATGGATCCCTTCTCCTCTTCCGGCTGTGTACACCGGCGAGAAGATGAAGCCTTACCGGCAGTGGCTGCCTGCCACAAGCTATGAAGGCAAGGGCGGTTCCCTGGGGGGAAGCTTCTATTCCAGCAACATCGAAGACTACTACGTGACACCGTATGAGCTGGGCTACGGGTCATTTGTAAAATTTGACCACGACTTCATCGGGAGTGACGCTCTGAAGAAGATCGCCGGTAAACCGCATCGCAGGAAGGTGACGTTTGCCTGGAATGAGGCCGATCTCGGCCAGGCGTTAGCTTCCATGCTGAGTCGCGACAACTGCAAATATATCGATTTACCGAACCCGAACTATACGTCGGCGACCTATGACCAGGTGATGCACGGTGGAAAGATCGTCGGCCTGTCGATGTTCAGCGGTTACAGTTTCAATGAGCGGACCATGTTGTCGCTCGGCATCGCCGACCCCGATATCGAGATCGGGCATGAGGTCACGCTAGTCTGGGGCGAAGAGGGCGGAGGGTCCGGCAAGACGACGGTGGAACGCCACAAGCAAACGAAAATCCGGGCGGTGGTAAGTCCCGCTCCTTACTCGGAAGTGGTTCGTACCACCTACGCCGAGGGTTGGCGAACCGCTCAAAAAATATAGTCGAAATCTCCAAAGAGCTTGGAGCAGACTCCGCAGACAGGCTCGAATCAACTATGGAGCAAGACCGAAACTCGCAGCCGGTAACCGCGGCAAGCTCGGAGAAACCGCCGACAAGGATGTCTAGTATCTCCGAGCAACGTTGGAACCGGCTGCTCCGGGAATTCCGTCGAGCGGTCTGCGCCGAATACCCCAATCCAGGACGAAGAGATTGCCCCGGTAAGGAGGCGCTGCGAGACCTTGCGGAGCGCATAGTGCTGCGCGAAGACCTTCAGAGAGACCCCCGGTGGAAGCATGTCATGCAATGCGGGCCCTGCTACACGGAGTATATTGCTCTGAAAGACAATTGCGCTTTAGGTTCGAACAAGCGCCAGCAATACGGCTGAGCTAGATACACCAACCGCAAAGTCGCAGGCGGTTCCGCACAACTTGCGTCGCACCTGCGCCAGGCTGTGCCATGAGGTCATGAGTGACGCCGCTCACGTGTGCCGGTAGTTGTTCGTTTGACACCGGCGCAGTTTATCATGAATCAGAAGCATACTGGAGAATTCGATGAAGAGCCCTTACACAACCGCAATAGCTGTATCCGCACTGCTGCTGCTCGCGAGTGCGGCACACGCCCAAGTGACGCTGAACTCCGTGCGAATCGGCGCGAAGGACCCCGTTGCGTTGGCGAAGTTCTATCAATCCGCGTTCGGCATGCAGGAGGTCAATCGGATCAATGCACCCGGAGGACCGGAGATCTTTGTGAACTTCGGCACGACAGCCGACGCCGCAAAGGCCAACAAGAGCGAACCGATCGTGATCATGCATCGCGATTCCGACGACCTGAAGGACCCGATCGCCCATGTGATCCTCAACGTGAAGGACATGACGGCGACGGTCGCCGCCATCAAGACCGCCGGCGGCTCGATGGCCGGCGATCCGAGGCCCTTTGGAAACAGTGGCATCGTCATAGGCATCGCGATCGATCCGGCCGGCAACCACCTTGAGCTGATTCAACGTCCATAACGGCTCATGAGCCGCCCCCAATGCTCAGCAGCGGAAACACCTGCTTCGCTATTTGCGCGAGCCGGTCCCGGTCCACGGCGCCATGGAAGGCGAGGGCGCACATTTATGAACCATGCCAACGCGACGCTCGCCGCAATGGCCAAGGTGGGCGCGATTCTGGCCGAGGCGAGCGAATGCTGCTTAGGATCTACTTGCGGCAGAAGCTCCTCGCGCCGCGGCGTGGGACGATTACCAGCGAGACGGAAACAAGGAAGTCCTGACAGGCCGGCACGCGCTGTTCTTCCGCTCGACCTTCGTTACCGTCTTTGGTTTTCGCGCTCCTGCCTGCTCGTGGCGCCGAAGAACACCGGACTTTGCGACCGGTTGGAGGCCGGCCTCAGGCAGCAGCTGGCGAGCAGGCCGGCGGCGTTGCACTTGCTGGTCGGGAGCATCGTTGTTGACAGGCAGGCGTAGGTGCTGTGATTGAGCGGCTTCTGCAACGGCCAACCGCGCGCGAAACCACTGCCGGTCATGACTCAACAGGACTGGCGGCGAGTCCCTGATCCGGTGTAACTCGCCAAGCGGGTCGTCCAAAACTGGCCTGAAAATGGGGTTATAAATGGGGCACGCCGACTTTCCATTTCACGCTGAACCAGCAAAGTTTGGGCTAAAGCGGTTCTCGCTCTAGCAGGCTGCTGAAAAGCTATTCCGAGAAGTATCCAAAAAGCAATTGAGATCGTCTTTTCCTTATGCGCGGAGAAGACCAGACACAGCACGAGCTATTCGGATATGGATCGTTGGAGGAA
>Ga0187864_10000317_pt1 | contig 54070 bp, 47 predicted proteins | sample June2016WEW_11_4_FD_132985 | JGI IMG/M metagenome (GOLD analysis project Ga0187864, IMG submission 132985) | Peatland microbial communities from SPRUCE experiment site at the Marcell Experimental Forest, Minnesota, USA - June2016WEW_11_40 | ecosystem: Environmental > Terrestrial > Soil >...
TCAAGGTAAATGTGCCTATATATTGGCACCACGCTATTGGCTAATTTCTACTTGTGGCCAAGAGCCCTCTAACAATTACGGGGGTTAGGAGGGTGAAGCCCTGTGCAAGTGTTAAAGATCAGTATTGCTCATGCCGTGACTTTGAAATAAACAATCTGGGCGTGTGCAAGCACATCGCTTTCACCTTGAGCCGACTCAAGGGCATCAAGAACGCGAAATCACTCATTACCGAGGGCTACGTGCCTCCATTCTCCGAGGTATTTCTCTCGTACGGTCTCAAAAAGGAGGTCCGATTCAAGCCAGGCCTCGGGGCGCCGGCCGAGCTTCTTTCCCTGGCCGGGGAGTTCTTCGACGATGGCGGGAGGCTCAAGGAGGACCGGGTACTCGAGTTTCCCCGCTTCCTCAGCCGCGTCCCGAGAAACAACGGCCATGAAGTGCGCTGCTACGATGACGTCTTGGCTTACATTGCCGAGCATCAGGACAGGGTTCACCGCCAAGGAGTCATCGCGGACCATTTGAAGGAAGGCATTGAGAGTCCCGTCTTCGAGAACATTCTGAAGGCCCATCTCTATTCGTATCAGAAAGAGGGCGCGCTCTTTGCCCTATCTGCCGGCCGGTGCCTCATCGGAGACGACATGGGGCTGGGAAAGACCGTCCAGGCCCTTGCGGCGGCGGAGCTGATGGCCAGATTCTTTTACATAAGCAAGGTGCTAATCGTCTCTCCCACGTCCCTCAAGCACCAATGGAAGGGTGAAATCCAGACCTTCACCGACCGGAAAGCCACTGTGATAGAGGGCCTCACGCATCAGAGGGCCGCGCTCTACCAGGATGACGCCTTTTACAAGCTCGTCAACTACGAACTGGTCTGGCGCGACCTTCATATGATCCGTCAGTGGGCTCCGGACCTTGTTATCCTTGACGAGGCACAGCGGATCAAGAACTGGAAAACCCGGACCGCCACGTACATCAAGCAACTGGAATCCACCTTCGCCATGGTGCTGACGGGAACTCCTATCGAAAACAGGATAGAGGAGCTTCATTCCATCATGGAGTTCATAGACCGTCACCGCTTAGGCCCCCTTTACCGTTTCATCCATACCCACAGGGTTATCGATGAAGGCGGGAAGGTTATCGGGTACCAGCACCTCGATTCGGTGCGCACTTCCTTGGAAGGGGTCATGATCCGCCGCAAGAAGGATGAGGTGCTGAAACAACTGCCAAAACGGGTGGACAAGCACTTCTTTGTGCCCATGACAAAGGAGCAGCGGGATATTCACGACGAAAACTATGACATCGTCGTGCGACTCGTGGCCAAGTGGCGGCGCTTCAGGTTCCTGTCCGAGGCAGACCAGCGCCGCATGCAGATTGCCCTCAGTATGATGCGTATGGCCGCCGATAACACCTACCTCGTAGACAAAAAGACCGTCCATGGGCCGAAGATTGAGGAGCTGGCGGTCCTTCTCCGGGAAACGGTCCTGGAGGGCGGGGAGAAGGTCGTCATCTTCAGCCAATGGCTCCGCATGACGCAACTGGTGGAAGGGGTGCTTAAGGAAAACGGCATCGGCTATGCGCACCTCAACGGCTCCGTGCCCTCAAGGGATCGCAAAGACCTGATGACGCGCTTTCGGGAAGATCCTGACTGCATGGTCTTTCTCTCTACCGATGCCGGAGGAGTGGGTCTCAACCTCCAGAGCGGCTCCGTGGTGATTAACATGGACATCCCTTGGAACCCCGCTGTCCTGGAGCAGCGCATCGGGAGGGTTCACCGCATCGGGCAGCAGCGTATGGTTCGGGTGGTCAATTTCGTAACCAGCGCATCCATCGAGGAACGGATACTGGATCTCCTGAGGTTTAAGAAATCCCTCTTTGCCGGGGCACTGGACGAGGGAGGAGACGATGTCGTCATGATCGGCGAAGGCCAGATCAAGAGATTCATGCAGACGGTCGAAACGGTCTCCGACGGTCTCGAGAAGCCCGATCCCCTCGTCGAGACGCAGGAGGAGATCGAAGCTGCCCTCGACGAGGAGGCCGCGGACCGAAGCGAATTGGAGGAGGCCCGGGCTGATTCCTCCGCGACGCCGGAAGGCGGAGGACCCCCGATCACTGGCGATGCTCTCCCGTTGAGCCGGATCCTCATGAAAGGCGCCGAGTTCCTGACCGGTCTGGGCCGGGCGATGGCTCAGGGCACTGCGACGCCTCAAGAGATCATAGAGGAGCGGGTGCAAGCCATGGTCGGCAGGGATGAGACGACCGGGAAGCCTTATCTGAAACTTCCTCTTCCGGAGCCGGAAGTGGTGCAAGAGATCTTCACCGCTTTGGGCGGTTTGGTGGCAGGATTTCTTGGTGGCAAGGGCAGGACGGGGAAAAAAGTGAGTAGCTAAGTGGAGTAAAGTACGTTCGGGGTTGAGAGAGAAAAGGGCATGCCCGGGATCGCATCCGCGAGAGGCTTCGAAGGCTGGAGAGCCAAGCGGTTGTAGTCGAATACCGCTTTTCGCCGGCGGATATGTGGTCAAAGAAGCTCTTTCTCGGGTGGGTCATCATGGATTACAAGGAGTATGTGCGACTCAGGGAGATCGAGCAGGAGCGTAAGGACTATCATTCCGCGGCAAAAACCAAGGCCACGAACAAGAAGTGGACGGATCATCAGGAACTGAAAAAGGAGCTCGGTCTGGAGATCGGTAGGGGCCGTCAAAAATAAGTTCACTTTGTACCAACGTTATATATTCGGTTCATCCGGTTCTTGCGCACTTTCTGTAGGCACAGGAAGCGTCTTTTCGGGAGCAACCCTGCCCCCGTCTTAGATTATACCACAGGCTGCAAATGCCCTCGTAAAGATAGGTAACCCTGCCATTCGGCCCTTGGTTGATGCCGTGAAGGACGAAATCCTACGAAGTCCGAAATGCGGCTGCAGATGCCCTCGGAAGGATTGTAGGACCGCCAAGGGACGTCGTAATTGACCCGGAATTTTAGACGACATGTGAAGGCACACCCGAGTCTAATCCGGCGTTTATGTCACTCGACATGACGATTCAGTCGGGTTGTGGGTTTTTTCATTGTGTTTCTCATGCGTACTATGATAATTTTACACTATTGAAATTCGTCGCCGGAGGGGCCGAGCATTATAACAGGGAGCCACGCGACTGAAGTTTTTCTAAAGTGATTGTAAGGCTCGCCCCGTCGGCGAGAGGGTTCACTTATTTCACCCGGGTTGGCACAGAACACCCTTGAGAGCACCTTTACGACTACCCGATCGGGGGAAGAGCGGTAGCGTGTTGTTTCAGGCTATCAGTCATTGAAGAATCCCACAAAAGATCGCTCTCTTCTTCCCTACCTGGAAGACGGAAAGGGACTGTTTCTCAGGTTCACGACGGCTATCGAGAGTTTAGGAGATCCGTCGAGGGAAGCCTATCCCTTCATCGTCCTCAATGATACAGATCCCGTTGCACGGTTGGTTGCCGGCGCTTTTGTAACGGATACGGAGGACACGGCAAAGGCGCTTTTCGTACTTCTCGAAAGAGACGATTATCTACTGAGGTACGAACCGCTGCTCCCGGTGACTAACACGGACATTGAAGAAGCCTGGCAGAGCGCATTCTCCTTTTATCGGTCGTCGGGTCGTGAGGAAAGATTCGTGACGTTCCGCTGCCAGTGCGCTGAGGACGGTCGTCTCAGCCGTCTGGCGCCTCTCTTCTTCTGCAATGTACGGCGCAGATTTTTCCACCCCGTCTGCCCGCGGTGCGGTCTGCCTCTGCAACTGTGTGCGGATGATGATCGACTTGTCAGTGCGGGTCTCATGGTTTACTCCCGTTCCCTGAAGCGTTATCTCTCCTGCGGTTTTGCTGCCTGTGAAGGGAGCTCCGAGTTCTACGTTCATAAACGGACCTATTCCGATCCCCCGGACCTTCGGGACTTTGGAGACCTGGTGCAGGCTTTCTCCGGGTTGCTCGACGGTGGCGGAGTGGACGCGGACCTGCCTTGCAGCCGGTGCGACGACGAGGGGCTCTGTTTCGGAGAGGGTCGGGACGCTTTGTCGAGGATTGTGCCGTTTTCTTTCTACCCCTTCTACATGCTTATGTTCGAGTCCATGTTGGTAAACGGGCTTGATTTCTCGTTTCTTCTTTCAGGCGCCCCTCCAGACGAACTAGTGGCTCGCTTGAGGTCCGTGGAGGAAAGCGGTCGGGCACGGGCTGTCGAGTCGCTCGTGAAAAGCGGGAGGAAAAGATTTCTTTTCGAGGACAGCGAGAAATTCTTCCTCGAGGTGCTCTATCTGAAGCTCTCCTTCCTTGCCTCGGTAATCAGCGAAGCCCCGGACGAGGACCGTCTCGTTCGACCCGGTTTTGCATTCGCCCTCGACAGAATATGGGTGAATTTCGCGGATCAAACCGACTTCTTGCCTTCCTACTGGACGTTCAAGACGAAACCTCTCGATGTTTTCTGGTCCATATCCAAGAGTCTTGCCGGAACGAAAACGACTTCCCGGCCGGATTTGTATTATCTGGCCCTTATCTGGTTCTATGTCCTTACGGCCAACAAAAGGCAGGATGTTCCCGAGATTACGGCCGCTATCAGAGAAGGCATGGACAGATACCGTGCCGCCGGGAAAGAGCCGGATGCAGGTTTTTCATCGTACTATTCCCAAGGGGTGTTTTCTCCCTCCAGCGTCTTTTGGAACCTCGACGATAACAAGGGCATGAGGCTTGACGAGACAGATGTTGCGCTCTGGGAGCGCTGCCAGGTGCTTGGGTGGTCTTTGCTGAAAGCGGCCGCAAGCGGCGGCGCATGGTCCAAGGGCCGTTTCCTTGAGGAGGTGGAAGCCCTCCTGCGAAACATCCGGAACGACCTGTTCGGCCTTGTGCCTCCCGTTCCCCACACGGCGGTTTCCTGCCTGGACGACACGGCCATCAAGGGTGTTCTAGACGGCATCATTTCCAAGTGGCGGGCGGAGGCGGAGAAGCAGACGAGGGTCGTTGCCGAGCCGACTGAACCGGAATGGGAGGAGGAATCGGTCCGGACCGTTATCCTCACGTCTCAAACCGGCTTTGAAGCTACCCCATCGGCATCTTTCATAGTATCGGACGACCTCAAAGAAACGTTGCTTCCTTCCCAGAGGGCCGTAGGAGTGAAACCCGAGGGATCTCCCGCTCAAAAAGAGCCCTTTGACGACGGGATGGACAAGACCGTCATCCTTTCCGTCGGGGGGCATGTTGAAGAAGCGGCCCCAGGTGCCGGACAAAGGGCGGAGGGTCGGGAGAAGAGCGGCGAGGAGGAAGATCTGCTCGAAAAGACCGCGATAATCTCACGCCCGGACTTCGAGAGACAAAGGATGGCTGTCTCTCGAACGGACGTTGAGATAGGCGCCGATATGGACGACACCGTACGTTCCGGTGATGCGGCCGCTGTATCTCCCGGCGGGGACGAGACTGAAAAGCGCAGAAAAAAGTCGGCGGAGGAAGACGATATGGACGACACCGTGATTCTTTCTCCTGCTGATAAGGACAGGCGGCGGTAAGCATGGGCAAAGCGCTGACAGCGGAGGGTCTGATATCCGGCATCAGAAAAAGAGCGATCTCTCGAGACGCTCGCGCCCCCGAGGCGATCGAGAAGTACCTTGAGGAGGCGTTGGGCGATCTATCCTTGGACGGGAAAATGCTGCTCCTTGAAGAGGCGGCGAACCGGCTCAAGAAACCGGACGAGAGAAAGGACACCCTATCCGGACTTCGATCCGTGGATTCAACGAGGATCATTTCCCTGTTGATCGGAAGGGAAATCGCCGTCCTCGATTTGACCCCTGAAGAGATCTCGACAAGGCTGGCAAAATCCCTTAACACGATCTTCGATACATTGAACCAGATTGTCATCACAATCCACTCCGTCCTCCTCGGACATCGGGACGAGGAGGAGACGATCCGGCAGGTCATAGGGTCGGAGATCGAAGGCGGGAAACGGGACAGCTCATTGCAGGGTTATCTTGACCAAATCCAGGAGGCTTTCCTGATCGCGCACAAGGGGTTCACCGCGGCGGCCCAGCACGTCATCGGCCAGATCCTCTCCGAACTCGACCCGGAGAGGATCATGGCGTCTGTTGAAGGGGGATTCAAGTTCGGCGCCTTGCGCAAGGCAGAGCACTTCAATGCCTACAGGGAGAAATTCCGGTTGTGTAATGATGCGTTTCAGTCGGGGCGTCTGACGGAAGAGCTCCTGCGGGAGTTTGAAAAGGCCTGTCAAAGGCTCTACAAAAGGTAATCGGATTGCTGAAGGTTGTCTTGCGCGGGACAGGATGAGTTTTGAAACGAAGCGCGCGGCGGATGGGCATCCGGCGAGACATCAGGCGGGCAGGAAGGATCTCCGCAGGTCCGGGCAGCGGATGAGGGTAAAGCGAGTCCCAACAGTCGCAACATATGGAGGTAACCATGAATCGAGCGTTTGTCGTTATGGCACTTATTATCCTTGTTATCGGTCTCACTGCATGCGCATCCAAGGTGAAGGCTCCTCCGCCTCCTCCAGACTACCGTAAGGCGGCCATCGAGCTTTTTCTGAAGGCCGATCCCGCGCTCAATCTCTATGGGGCTACCCCCCATACGCTCGTTGCGTGCATTTACGAGTTAAGAGACCCGAACGCTTTCAACCAGCTCATCGATGACGGGGATGGCCTGTCGAAGCTCCTGGAGTGCGGACGGTTCGACGGGAGCGTTGCGTATGCGAAGAAGCTCGTGCTCCAGCCCGGTCAGGAGGTGAGGGAGGTGCTCGACCAGGCTGAAGGCGCTAAGTACCTCGGGCTGGTGGCGGGATACTTCGCGCTGGACAAGGAAAAGCCGTACCGCCTCTATCGGATACCCACGGCTCCGCAAGGCAAGCCCGCATCGATGAAGGTCGATCTTTACTTAGGTCCTCAGAGGATCCAGGACATTGGGGCGAAATGATGGACGTGGAGAGATTGCTCCACTGGCGGCAAGGTCTTTTCTTACAGCCCCAGCATTTTCAGCTTCTAGAGCGGTCGCTGCGCTCTCTTCTTGCACCCTACCAGGACTGCGCTGTGCCGTGCTTCTGGGGCGTGAGGGAGGTAATAATTCAAAAGGCGGCCCTTGGTACACGGTCCGTCAGCCTGATCAGCGGCGCCTTCCTCTTTCCTGACGGGACGTACGCGGTGTTTCCGGGCAGCGGCCTGCTCGACGCGAGACCCTTCGACGAAGCGTGGGTCGAGGGCGGTAAACCGCTCACCGTGTATGTGGGATTGAGGAACTGGAACAGCGGAGGCCCGAACGTCACGATCCGGGAGAAGCTGGATGACCTTGTAGGTGCGAACCTCCGCTTTGTCTCCGCCGCTGACGCGGAAGAGACAGAAGACCTCCACTCCGGTGGTCCGCCGGGCCAGATCGAACGGCTCTCTTACGCGATGAAGCTGTTTTTCGAGTCGGAGCGGGAACAGCTGGGCGATTATCAGGTCATCCCCATCGCGCAGCTCGAAAGGATGGGCGATGAGATCAGGCTCTCCGACCGGTTCATCCCCCCGTGCCTCACTATTTCCGGTTCCGAGTCACTCCTGCGGCTTTTGAAGGAGATAAGGGACCAGCTTGCGGCGCGGGGTTACCAACTGGGGGAGATGAAACGGCAGAGGGGGATACAGACCGCGGAGTTCGGGTCGCGCGACATGGTCTACCTTCTGGCTCTGCGGTCGCTCAACCGGTACGTGCCCATCCTCTTCCATTTCTTGGAGACGACGCAAGTCCACCCCTGGGCCGTGTACGGCCTTCTCCGCCAGCTTGTCGGCGAGTTGAGCTCGTTTTCAGAGAAGGTCGACGTGATGGGACGGGTGGAGAGCGAGAATTGGGCGCTTCCCGTCTACGATCACGAGAACCTGTGGGAATGTTTTTCTTCAGCCCGAACCCTGATTTCGCGCCTCCTCGACGAGATCACCGCAGGACCTGAGTACGTGCTCCCCCTCATTTACGACGGCACGTACTTCGCCGCCGAGCTGAAGCCCGCGGTTTTCGAGGGGAAGAACAGGTTCTTTCTTGTCCTCCACACCGAGGTGGACCCCAAGGCAGTGGTCACCTCCATTGCGACAGTCGCGAAGCTGTCGTCCCGGGAACAGATGCCCCTTCTCATTGCCCGTGCCTTGCCAAGTGTCGCCCTTGAACACCTTCCCGTGCCTCCCCAGGAATTGCCCCGAAGGGCTCAAACGGTCTATTTCGCCGTCGATCATCACGGTGAGCAGTGGAACCGCGTGAAAAAGGGGAACAACATTGCCTTTTACTGGGACAACGCGCCTAAGGACCTTGTGGTGGAGCTGATGGTGGTTTCGCGACAGTAGTTCAAACATGCGCCGCCTTCTCTAAATCCGAAATTGAGCGCTCCCAATCCGAAATTCAGAGGTGATTCATGCGTCTGACAGATTACTTCATGGACCTTGTTGCCTACGTGGCCTACCTGGTCAAGATGGCAGGGGTGAAGCAGCCCCCGTTCAGCCAGGTCAAGGCGGACATACTCCGTCTGCTTACCCAGAGCGAGGAGAGTGTGCGCAGGGGCGTCTGCTCGCAGGAGGAGTATGACCAGGCTCGCTTCATGATGTGCGCGTGGATCGATGAGTCTATCCTCAGCTCCAGGTGGGATTATCGGGACCAGTGGCAGAGGGAACAGCTCCAGCGTCTCTACTACAACACCTTTGAGGCAGGTGAGGAGGTATTTGAGCGGCTCAACACGATAGGCTACCATCAGAACAACGTGCGGGAGATCTACTATCTCTGCCTCAGCCTTGGCTTCAAAGGCAAGTTCATCCATCCTGAGGACGACTACCTCCTCGACCAGTTGAAGACGTCCAACCTTAAGCTGCTCCTTGGCAGCTCCATGGGTCTCCCCTCTCTCGAGCAGGGGGACCTCTTTCCCGAATCGTATCCAGTGGAGGCGGTGACGATTGGCCCGCAAAGGGCGAAAGCCCGGTTCTCCGTCGTTACCCTGGTCGCACTCGCGGGGCCTGCCCTTCTCTTTGTCCTGCTCTTTCTTGTCTACCGCTTCTCATTGAGCGGCATCTCCGAAAACTTTCTCAGAGCGGTGCAGTGATGAACACACTTATTGTCAGGATTCTCAAGATCGCGCTCCTCCTCTTTCTCGCCGTCTTGCTCATTCTCATGGTATTCGGCCTCGTCCTGTGGCTCGACTGGCCGTTGTGGGTGGGTGTTTTCCTCCTCCTGGCGCTTGCCGCGATCGGGGTTGTCCTGCTATTCCTTATGAAGATCATGGCGAGGCGGCGAGAGCAGCGTTTTGTCCATGAGGTAATCGAGCAAGACGAAGCTCGCTTGAAGACCGTATTGGGGAAAGAAAGGGACGAGATGAAGGTGCTCCAGGAGCGCTGGAAGGAAGCGGTTGATGTGCTCCGCCGCTCGCATCTGCGAAAACGCGGCAATCCCCTCTATGTGCTCCCCTGGTACATGGTGATCGGCGAGAGCGGGTCGGGGAAGACCACCGCGATCAACAGCGCCAAGCTCTCTTCGCCCTTTGCCGAAGTCAAGAGGGTCCAGGGTATATCGGGCACGAAGAACTGCGATTGGTGGTTTTTCGAGCAGGCGGTCATCATCGATACCGCGGGCAGATACGCGATTCCCGTGGACGAGGGAAGGGACAAGGACGAGTGGCAGAAGTTCCTCGGGCTATTGCTGAAATACCGGAGGAAGGAACCGCTCCACGGCCTTATCGTCACCGTCGCCGCGGACAAGCTGCTCAGGGCGTCCCCCGAATTGCTTGAGAGCGATGGGAAAAACATCAGGCGACGGGTCGACGAGCTAATGCGAGTTCTCGGGGTAAAGTTTCCCGTATACGTCCTCGTGACGAAGTGCGACCTCGTTCAGGGCATGACCACGTTCTCGGAACAGCTTCCCGAAAAGGCGCTCGATCAGCCCATGGGTGTTCTTAACCAGAACCTGTCGAAGGACGTCACGGCTTTTCTCGAGAGCGCAGTCAAAACCATCAGCGAGCGTCTCAAAAACATTCGACTTCTCCTCCTCCACCACCCTCAGTCGAAAAGCGTCGATCCCGCGCTCCTGCTTTTTCCGGAAGAATTCGAGCAACTGGGGCGGGGATTGAGCGTGTTCATGAAGAGCGCCTTCCAGGAGAACCCGTACCAGGATACACCTATACTCAGGGGCATCTTCTTTAGCAGCGGCCATCAGGAAGGAACGCCATACTCCCATTTCCTCGAGGCCCTGGGGCTTATCGAGGAGAAACAGATACTCCCCGGCACGAGCAAAGGCCTCTACCTGCACAAGTTCTTTGCCCAGGTCCTCCCGACGGACCGGCAGCTCTTCGCGCCGACGACGAGGGCCATAGAATGGCAGCGCCTCACGAGGAATCTCGGACTTACGGCGTGGGTGCTCCTGGCCATCGCCGTATGCGGTCTCCTCAGCTTCTCTTTTGTCAAGAATCTCAACTCTATCAGGTCCGTGACGCGGGAACTTGCACAGCCGCCGACGATGAAAGGGGAGTTCCTTGCCGGTCTCGCTACCATGGGCCGGTTCAGAGAAACGGTGACCAGGCTGGGGACAGAGAACCGGAACTGGTGGATACCCCGGTTCGGTCTCAGGGAGAGCCTGAAGTTAGAGATCGGGCTGAAGGAAAAGTTCTGCAAGCAGTTCCATGACGGCTTTCTCGCCCCCTTTGACAGACAGTTGCAGGAGGTTCTGCCGAAGATGGTTACCTCCTCGAGCGGCTCCGACGAGCTTGTGGGGCAGTACATCGTGCATCTCGTCCGTCGGATCAACCTGTTGAAGGCGCGGATGAACGGGGCCACCCTGGAAAGCCTCCAGGCAAAACCACAGCCCGCCTACATCTCCCTCCTGTCGAGTGAGACCGTGGGACCGGATATCAGAAAGAAATTCGGAAGCCTATACCTCTCCTACATCTCATGGCGAGGCGATGACGCCAACGTAGCGAAGGAAGTCTCGATTCTCCAGGTCTGGTTAAAGGACCTTCTCAATGCGCGGGGCGCGAGCTTCCAGTGGCTGATTGCCTGGATGGAGAAGGACACCGGCCTCCCTCCCATTACCCTCGCCAACTTCTGGGGGGGCACCATGAGCCTACCGGACGAGCGGAGGATCAGCCCGGCATTTACGCGGAAGGGCAAAGGCATCATCGATGCATTTCTGAAGGAAGTTGAGACGGCGCTCGCAGACCCGGCCATGGTGGAGTCACAGAAAGCCAATTTCGACAAGCGGTACCGGGGCCTCGCCTTCGATACGTGGCAAAACTTCGCGGCCTATTTCCCCCGGGGAGTAAATAGGCTCAAAGGAGCAAAGGAATGGCAGCAGATGGCTTCGCGGATGGCCACGGACCAGGGCGCTTACCTGGCGTTCTTCAACAGGATAGCCACGGAGCTGGAGCCTGTGGCGATCGGTGAGGGCACGCCGCCATGGCTGCAGCAGATCATGCGGCTGCAGACCGCCAAGGCCCAGGGGTATCTAAAGGACCAGGGAACGGTCGGGAAGGCGGCGGAGCACGGAAAGAAGCTTGTGGCAGCCATAGAAAAGAAGATCGGAGACGAGGGACATGTGGAGAATATCGAGTCCCAGATGGCAGCGGGCAAGACCTATCAGGAGTTGGTCACGGCCCTTGGCGCCATCTCTTCCACCGCGGGTTCGCGCAATCAAGCCTATCAGATGGCAGCCCAGGTATTCACGGAGGAAGGGGGGGTAAGCAAGTCGCCATTCTACATTGCCCAGGCAGCGTCAGCCAGGCTGAAAACGAATCTTGGAGGGGGGAGGCCGGTGGAGGACGTAGTCGCTCGTCTCATCAGCGGACCCATCGATTTTCTCTGGACCACCACCAGAATGGACGCAGGGTGCTACCTGCAGACGAGTTGGGAAGAAAAGGTCCTTGCCGAGGCCCAGGGGGCGAGCGGCCAACAGGGAGTGCAGATGCTTCTCGCACCGGATGGTCCCGTCTGGAAGTTTGTCAAGGGCAGCGGGGTGGCGGCGCCCTTCATCGGCTGGACCCTGGGAAGGGGCTACTACGCAAAAGAGGCTTTGGGCGGCAGCATTCCCTTCGATCCATCCTTCTTTCCCTTTCTTGTGAAGGGCGCCAAGGTGGCCGCCGTGGCTCAACAGGCGAAGCCGAGCTTTAACGTATCTATCACCGGCATGCCCACTGACGCGAACCAGGACGCCAGGATAAAGCCCCAGGCCACCAAGCTCGAAATGCAGTGCGCGAGCGGCATCCAGAGTCTGTCGAACCTCAATTTCCCCGTAAAGAGGGTCTTCACCTGGGCCCCGGAAACCTGCGGAGAAGTGGTCTTTCAGATCGAGGTCGGCAACGCGGTGCTCACGAGAAGGTATAGCGGACCCCGGGCTTTTCCTGATTTTCTGCAGGATTTCAGAGGGGGCAGGCATGTCTTTAGGGCGAGCGACTTCCCGGAGGAGAAGGCAGCCCTTGACGGCATGGGCATCAAGACTATCCAGGTGAATTATCAATTCAGCGGTGAGGGACATGTGATAGGCCAGGCCGTCGCGGGGCCGGGGCAGGTGGCGAGAGCCATCACGCGATGCTGGGCAGAATAAGGGTCCAGCGGCGCTGGCAGTGGTCGGCTTCCGGAAAGTGCCCGGCAGCCAAGGATTTCTTTAAGATCGGGGCTGAGTTCCCTCTCGCCAAAGCTTTTTCGGAATGGACGGGGAGGGGCTACAGCGATCTTTGCATGAAGGACAGACCCGCATTGACACACTTTTCGTGGCGCTTCTGGACGCGGGAGGCGAGGAAAGACCATGCGACCTGTGGGATTCTGAGGGATAGCGTCGATGCGGTTGGCCGGCCCTATCCATTCCTGGTAATGGGGTCGGGACCCATCGCCGAATGGGATGACAACTGGGACCTGATCCCGTATGCATACCAAAACATCTGGACGCAGATCGAGTATCTTTCGACCAAGGGCGTTGTCGACCTGAGGGCGTTGGAAACGGAGATTCAGGGGATGAGGCCGCCCGTTGCAAACTGGGATGTCCTTCGCGAGAAGCGGGAGCGCTTCCGGAGCTTTCCCCTGGAAGCGCTCAAGGAGCGCTTCTCCCGGCTCTCCGAAACGGACCCTTTTCTTTGCCTCGACCGGCTGCCCTACGACCCTCTCGATCTGGCGGGCATCTGTCACCACCTTTCCAGGCAAAACATAAAGTCGCCGCCCAACGTAGTCTTCATGGGGGGGACCGTGGAGCACACGTATTTTGCGGTCTTCAGGCGCGCCTTGTCGATATCGGATTTCGCCAGACTGTGGTCATTTGCATAATGAAGGCTCGAAAGATCAGGCCCAAGGGGTGACCGTGATGAACGCGAAAGATCTTATTGCTGCAGGAAAGCTTATGGAAGCACGGGCGCAGCTCACGGGAGAGGTGAAGGCAGCGCCCTCCGACGCGGCCAAAAGGGTTCTCCTCTTTCAGGTGCTCGCCTTTCTCGGGGAATGGGAAAAGGCAGAGCGACACCTCGACATGGTCGTCAGCCTCAATCCTACGTCGGAAACGGGTGTTCAGGTATACATGAACACCATTCACGCGGAGAAAGAGCGCAGGGAGGTTATGGCGGGTAAGAGGCGCCCCGGTTTTGTCACGGGCGCCCCGTCCTATCTCGACCTCTATCTCGCGGCGTGGAACGAACTGAAAAAGGGCAAACCGGAGGAGGCGGCCCGGATGTACAAACGGGTTGAAGCGCAGCGCCGCCCGGTCTCCGGAAGCGTAGACGGCAAGCGGTTCGATGGTTTCCTCGATACCGACGCATTCCTTTCGTGCTTCCTCGAGGTCATCGTTCATGACCGCTACATCTGGATCTCCTTCGACTCGATCAGGGAGCTCTCAGTCGATCCGCCCAAGACGCTCTTCGATCTTCTCTGGATTCCGGCACGCCTTATGACGTGGGAGGGCGTGAGCCTCCATTGCTATATCCCCGTCCTGTACGTCGATTCCTCTGCCCAGGCAGACGAACGGATAAAACTGGGCAGAATGACCGAGTGGCTTCCCCTCGGGGGCCCCTTCTATAAAGGCGTGGGCCGGCGGGTTTTTCAGGCGGGCGAGGACGATATCCCTCTTCTCGAATTACGAGAAGTTTCCTTTGACTTTGCCCATGGGGAGGAACGGTCATGAAACGGCAGATCGATATGGAGGCCTTGCTATCGCCCATCTCGGACGAAAACCCTTCCGGCGTGGACCTGCGGTATACGGGCGTGTACGAGCAGATAAAGGAGGCGCGCCGTTTTGACGACCCTCTCGATCAGGGCGAATGGAAGACCGGGCTCAAGACCGCAGACTGGGAGAAGGTGATCTCCCTCGCCGTCGCTGCCTTGTCCGAGCAAACCAAGGATATTCAGATCGCCGCCTGGCTCACTGAGGCCCTCACGATAACGGAGGGTTTCGAAGGCCTCAGACAAGGTCTCGAGGTCATGAACGGCCTCCTCGAGACTTTTTGGGAGAGCCTCTATCCGCAGATAGAAGAGGGCGATCTCGAGTACCGCATCGCGCCGCTTGAATTCATGAATGAGAAGCTCTGGACGATTATCAAACAGGTGCCGGTCACGGACCCTGGACGGACGTCCGGGTATTCCTGGCTCAAATGGCAGGAATCGCGAGACGTAGGCTACGAGGCGGACAGCCGGAACAAATACGGTGACGTCGATGAAGGCAAAAAAACCAAAAGGGATCAGAAGATTCAGGAAGGGAGACTGACTGCCGAGGAATTCGACTCGGCCGTCGCCGCTTCCACGCCGGCGTCCTATGCGTTCCTGGCAGAGGGTCTTGCCGCTTCTATGGAGGCATTCGCGAAACTCGACGGCCTTGTAGATGAGAAATTTGGCAGCGAAGCGCCGAGATTGGCTGAGCTGGGCAAGGCCATCGAAGACTGCGGCCAGCTCGTCCAGCGCATGCTGAAAGAGAAGGGGGGAGCGGCGGGGGCGGAGCGGCGGCCGGCCGAGGCCGTGCCCCGTCCGGCGCCCGCGGTCGTCCGGCCGGCCGAGATAGCGCCCGAGGGGGAGAGCGGAGCGGAGGAGGTCGAGTTGCCCGAGACCTCTGTCCATCCACGGCCTGCAGCTCGGCCGGCGGTTTCCGGTGCGGCGCCCAACCCCCTTCAGGACGCAAGCGGGTGGGAGCAGCAGCTCTGGGAGACAGCGACCAGAACCATGCAGGCAGGGGGCTTTACGAAGGCTCTCGAAAGCCTGCTCGAGGCGTCCCTTGTTGCCCCGTCCATTCGCGAAAGGAACCGGTGCAAGCTTCTTCTCGGGAAGCTCTGCCTGAACGCGGAGAGACCGGACCTGGCGCGGCCGATCCTCGAGCAGCTTCACGCCGTCGTCGAGCAGTTGCAGCTTGAGCAGTGGGAATCCCCGGTGTGGATAGCCGACGTGATAGGCAGCCTGTATCAGTGCCTCACGAGCGGCGAGCCTTCTGATGACGACTATAGCAGGGCTCAGATCCTTTTCCAGAAGCTCTGCACCATCGATATCACGAAGGCGATGGCTTATCGAAAGCAATGACGCGGTGAGTGATAAGAGTGGCACGGGAAGGGGGAGGCTCCTGGGGCCGGCACAGGACGGGTGGGATCGTATGGCCTGGTAACGGCGACCGGGCGACCTGATGGAAATACAGGGCACGGAGATCGTGGGCCGCACGAGGGGCGGCGTGAGCGACATTAACTGAGAAAGGAGGGAATATGGCAAAAAAGGAGAGTCTACAGCACAAGCTCGATAGGGTGAGGGCGCCGAGGGTGCAGATAACCTACGACGTCGAGATCGGAGACGCCATCGAGATGAAGGAGATCCCCTTCGTCATGGCTGTTTTGGCCGATCTGTCCGGCAAACCCGAGGAACCCCTGCCCAAGCTCAAGGACAGGAAGTTCATCGAGATTGACCGGGACAACTTCAACAACGTCCTGGAGGGAATGAAACCCAGGGTGGCCTTCAAGGTAGAGAACAAGCTGAGCGGGGACGACACGAAGCTGGCGGTTGAGCTGCGGTTCAAGTCGATGGACGACTTCCACCCCGAAAATGTGGCGAACCAGGTGGCGCCGTTGCGGAAACTGGTCGAAGCCAGACAGAAGCTGTCTGGTCTGCTCGGCAAGTTGGACGGCAATGACAAACTGGATGAGCTTCTCCAGGAGGTCATTGCGAACACGGACTCCCTGCAGAAACTAAGTGAGGAGACCGGGGTCAACAAACCGGAAGAATAGGAGGAACCGTATGGCCGAAATGGAACAGGAAGGACAGGCGCAGGCCGCCCAGGCAGAAACCGTCGTCAAGGAGAAAGGCCTTCTCGACCGCATAGTCGAAGAAGGCCGCGTCGCCCGTGACGAAAGTCAGAAGGAATGGGCCAAAGATCTGATCGGGGAGTTTGTCAAACAGGTCATGCAGGGGGCGATCGTCATCTCGAAGGATACAGAGCGGATGATCAACGCGAGGATCGCCCAGATCGACCGGGTCATCTCAGCCCAGCTCAACGAGATCATGCACTACCCCGACTTGCAGAAGCTGGAAGGGTCATGGAGGGGCCTTGACTATCTGGTGCACCAGAGCGAGACAGGGGATAGCCTGAAACTCAAGGTCATGAACGTGTCAAAAAAAGACCTGCTTAAGGACATGGAGAAGGCGAGCGAATTCGACCAGTCGACGCTTTTCAAGAAGATATACGAGGAAGAGTTCGGCATGTTCGGCGGAGCGGCCTTCGGCGCTATTGTGGGAGATTACGAGTTCGGCAACCACCCGCAGGACCTCTCGCTTCTCGAGAAAGTTTCGGAAGTGGCCGCGGCTGCGCACGCGCCCTTCATCGCGGCTGCGTCCCCGGCGCTCTTCAACCTCGACGGTTTTACGGACCTGGGAACGCCCCGTGATCTCGCGAAGATCTTTCAGAGCGTTGAATACGCGAAATGGAAGTCTTTCCGTGATTCGGAGGACTCGCGGTACGTGGCCCTCGCGCTGCCGCACATCCTCATGAGACTCCCCTACGGCCTGGCGAACGTGCCGGTGGAGGCTTTCAACTACGAGGAGGATGTGGACGGAACGGACCACAGCAAGTACCTCTGGGGAAATGCCGCCTACGCCCTCGGCACGCGGTTGACCGACGCTTTCGCGAAATACCATTGGACGGCGGCCATCAGGGGAGTGGAAGGGGGCGGCCTCGTGCAGGGTTTGCCGGTCCACACCTTCAGAACCGACGAGGGCGACGTGGCCCTCAAATGCCCGACGGAGATCGCCATAACCGACAGACGGGAAAAGGAGCTTGCAGACCTCGGGTTCGTGCCCCTCGTTCACGCAAAGGGGACGGACTACGCGGCCTTTTTCAGCACCCAGACGGCGAACAAGCCAAAGACCTACGACACCGATGCGGCCAATGCGAATGCCCGGCTCTCGTCGCAGCTCCAGTACATCCTCGCCGTGTCGCGGTTTGCCCACTACCTGAAATCGATTATGAGAGACAAGATCGGGAGCTTCATGACCCGGAAGAACGCAGAGGATTTCCTCAACCGGTGGATCAACAACTATGTGCTCCTCGACGATGACGCGGGCCAAGAGATGAAGGCGAGGTTCCCCTTACGGGAAGCGCGCATCGACGTGACCGAGATTCCCGGCAAACCGGGGGCGTACCGGGCGGTTGCCTTCTTGAAGCCCCACTACCAGTTGGACGAGCTGACCATATCCCTGAGGCTGGTTGCCAACCTGCCGCCTCCGGCAAAGGGATAGCACGACGTGTCGGGTATGACACGCCATACTGAAACGTAAAAGGAGGAATTGCCATGGCATTTGACGCGTTTTTGAAAATCGATGGAATACCGGGAGAAAGCACGGACGATAAGCACAAGGACTGGATAGAGGTGCTCTCTTACAGTTGGGGAGTATCCCAGCCCGCGTCGGCGACGGCCAGCGGCTCAGGCGGCGCCGGCCATCAGCGGGCCGACTTTCAGGATTTCCAGATCGTGAAGGGTCTTAGCAAGGCATCCCCGAAGATAGCCCTTGCCTGCGCCAACGGGACGCCCGCGGCGACGGTGACAATGGAGCTTTGCCGGGCAGGCGGCGAGAAGCTCAAGTACATGGAGTACAAGCTGACTAATGCGATCATCAGCTCCGTGTCCGAAGGGGGCGGAGGAGGAGGAGAGGTTACCGAGTCGGTCAGCTTCAACTACGGCAAAATCGAGTGGACCTATACGCAGCAGAAGCGCGCGGACGGAAGCGGCGGGGGACAGGTGGCCACGGGCTGGGATCTGGAGGGCAACAAGAAAGTCTGACCAGGGACCCCCGTGAATGGCGAAGAGCACTCAGAACATCCAGGCGTCCATTCTGGACAGGCTCATCGACTACGAGCCTCAGACCGCTCGCGAGCCTGTCCAGAGGAACCTCGTCAGCTTCGACCAGATAAAGGCTGCCGTCATGCGGGACCTCGAAAACCTCCTCAATACGAAAAGCCAGATTCTGCCGATTCCCGACGCCTACCGGGGGGTTCTAGGTTCTGTCTTCACTTACGGCATGCCGGACTACACGACGGTCAATCCGAAGAGCACCTCGACCAGACAGCAATTGCGGCACGACATAGAGAGGGCAGTCGCTATGTTCGAGCCGCGCTTGCGGAATATCGCCGTAAGGGTCGAGCCCCCTACCCAGGAGGAGCGACACATCAAGCTGAAGCTCACCGCCATGCTCGTTATCGATCCCGTGGCTGAACCAGTGGTTTTCGACACCCTCTTTGACGTCAACAAGGGTGAATACAAGATACCCATGTAGTACAGAGAAACGCCGTGGAAGATGACGTTCTGAGCTATTATGAACGGGAGCTGACATTTATCCGGGAGATGGGGGCGGAGTTTGCCAAGAAGTACCCGAAGATCGCGGGCAGGCTGCTCCTGGAGCCCGACAAGTGCGAAGATCCGCACACGGAGCGGCTTATAGAGGCGTTCGCCCTTCTCAGCGGGCGGGTTCACAAGAAGATCGACGACGGCTTCCCCGAGATAACGGAAGCCTTGTTGCAGATAATCTATCCCCACTACATCAGCCCGATACCCTCTATGTCGGTGGTCAAGTTCGATCCGCAGAATACGACGCCCCCGTCCGGGTACCGGATAGAGCGACGGACGCCCCTCTACTCCAAGCCTGTCGGGGGGATTCCGTGCCAGTTTGCGACGGGCTACCCCGTGACCCTCTGGCCGATTGAAGTGGTTTCCGCAAGCCTGGGCCCTCCGAAAAAGGTCATGGCGAATGTGCAGCAGGCCCTTGCCGTCACCCTGAAGACTTACAATGGTCTGAGCTTCTCCCAACTCGGCTGGGAAAGCCTCCGTTTCTTTTTGAACGGCCCCGGTCAGCACGTCTTTCACCTGCGCGAGCTTCTCCTGAACAATGTCTGCCACGTCGAATGCGAGTGGAAGGACATGCAGGGCAGGCGCCGGGCCCTCTCACTCAGGCCCGACCACATACGGCCTGTGGGCTTCGAGCCCGATGAGGGGTTGATCCCCCATCCTCCGCGTTCTTTCCCGGCCTATCTCCTCCTCTTCGAGTACTTCGCCTTTCCCGAGAAGTTTCTCTTCTTCGACATCAACGGCCTGGATCGTCTCGGCCCGACGGACGTGGGAGACACCCTCGAGATGTGGATATACCTCGACCGGACCGCGCAGTCGAATCTCCTCGTCAGCGCCGATACCTTCTGCCTCAACGCAACCCCCGTAATCAACCTTTTTCCGAGGGTCGCAGAACCCATATCGGTGGAGCACAGGAAGACCGAATACCGGGTCATTCCCGACATCAGAAGGACTGAGGCGACCGAGGTCTTCAGCGTCGACAGGGTCGTCTCCTCTTCGGCGGTCTACGAGGGGAAAGACGTCGTCTTCGAGCCCTTCTACTCCATCCGCCACCATCTGGTCGGCGAAGACGACCAGGGGGAAAGGGCCTTCTGGTGCCTCCAGAGGAGGCCCTCCGGGAGAAAAGGGGATGACGGCACCGACGTCTATCTTTCTTTTGTCAACTGGAATTTCCTCTCCGTCGATCCTGATGTCGAGACCGTCACCGTTCACGCGACGTGCACGAACCGGGACCTGCCCGCGCGACTTCCCTTCAGGGACCGGAGCGGCGATTTTGACATGGAGATCGCGGCCCCCGTGGCCCGCATCACCTGCCTCATGAAACCGACGCCGACCCGCAGGCCCCCGCTCGGAGGCCCCCTCCAGTGGCGTCTCATCTCCCACCTTTCCCTCAACTATATGTCACTCGCGGAGGGCGGCGAAGAGGCGCTCAGGGAGATCCTCAAGCTCTACGATTTCGACAATTCTCCCACGACGAGGCAGCAGATAAGCGGGATCGTCTCGCTCCGCTCCGGCTATGTGACGAAAAGGATAGGGCAATCTTTCTGCCGGGGCGTCCAGGTGACGGTCGAGTTCGACGAAGACAAGTTCGTGGGCATAGGCGTCTATCTCCTCGCGTCCATACTGGAGCGGTTCCTTGGCCAGTACGTCTCGATCAACTCCTTTTCGCAGATGGTGGCGGAGACCTCTCAGAGGAAGGAAGCCCTGAAAAAATGGCCCCCGAGGAACGGAAACCGAATTCTCCTTTAGAGGACCGCCTATTCAAGGAGTTCTATCGCTTCTCCTTTTTCCAGGCGGTTCATCTCTTTGAGACCCTCCTGCCCGGCAAGAAGCCGGTAGGACATGCCCTGAACCCCGCCGAAGAGCCCCTTCGGTTTTCAGTAAGCCCGGGTCTTGCCTTTCCTCCCAGCGACATCTCCAGCCTCACCCCGGGGGAGCAAGGCGGTCCTGCCAGGCTGGGCGTCGCGTTCATGGGACTCATCGGTCCCTCGGGGGTTCTGCCCTACTGGTACAATGAGCTCGCCATCGCGAGGGCACGGGAGAAAGACTTCAGCCTCGCTGCTTTTTTCGATATCTTTCATCATCGTATCATTTCTCTCTTCTATCTTGCCTGGAAGAGATACCGTTTTCCTGAAAACTACCTCCCCGGGGCGGGGGATCGCCTCTCGCACTGCCTGCTCAGCCTCATAGGGCTCGGCACCGCCGGTCTGTCCGGACGGATTCGACAGACTGAGGAGTCGCTCATATTCTACAGTGGGCTTCTGTCGAGGCAGGTCCCGTCGGCGCCGGCCGTCGAGGCGACGGTTGCCTATTTTTCCGGCACCCGCGCGAAGGTCGACCAGTTCATCGAGCGGGTCATTGCCCTTGACCCGGAGGATCAAACCCGGGTAGGCTCCGCGAACAGCGCGCTCGGGGTCAGCGCGGTCTGCGGCGGCTATGTGAAGGAGAACCGGACGAAATTTCGGGTGAACCTGGGTCCGATGGGTTTCGGCCGTTTTGCTCGTTTGCTGCCGTCCGGGTCTGCCCTGTCCGGGATCTTCTGGCTCGTGAGGTACATGGTGGGCGTGGAGTACGAATTTGAAATCCGCCTCTATCTTAAGCGGGAGGAGGTGCCTGTCTGTGCCGTAGGACCGGGAGGCCCTGCATCGCCCCGCCTCGGCTGGACGACGTGGCTCAAGACCCCGGGGAAAGTCCACCGGGAAGACCCTTACGTGACGTTTCACGAGACGGACGTGGCGAAGACGGGTAAGTAGTCGAAAACCGCTTCCGAATTCAAAGTTGACATGCGGAGAGGGATGTCGGTCACGACTCAACCACTCGACTGCATGATCTAGGAGGACGTGATGGCTGGATCGAACCTGAAATCACTGATAGGCAAGCTGAACGGGGCGTGCAGGAATGCCCTCGAGCTGGCGGCGGCGCTGTGTCTCTCTCAAACCCATTACGAGGTCGAGTTGGAGCACTTCCTCATCAAGCTCCTCGACGCGCCGAACATGGATGTCCAGAGAATACTGAGACACTTCGAGGTGCCCGAGGGCAGGCTGGTGACCGATCTTACTCGCGCCATGGAAGGGTTCAAAACAGGCAACGCGAGGAACCCCGCCCTCTCTCCCCACATACCGCGGATGCTCCAGAGTGCGTGGCTCGTCGCCTCCATCGACTTCCAGGCCGCGAGCGTACGGTCCGGACACATCCTTCTCGCCCTCCTCTCCGATGACGAAATGGCACGGATGCTCACGGGGAGCTCCGACCTGTTCAAGAAGATATCGGTTGAGGTCCTGAAGGAGCACCTTGTCGACCTGACGTCCGGTTCGGCTGAAGACAAGGCAGCCTCCCTGTCGGCCGGGCCTTCGGCCCCCTCCGGTGAAGGCGCTGCAATCCCGGCCGGCACCAAGGCCCTCGATCAGTTTACCATCAACCTGACCGAAAGGGCCCGCAAGGGCGAGATAGACCCGGTCCTGGGCCGCGATTTCGAGATCAGACAGATGGCCGATATCCTGATCCGCCGCCGGCAGAACAACCCGATCCTTACCGGTGAGGCAGGGGTCGGCAAGACTGCCGTAGTCGAGGGGTTTGCCCTGAAGATCGTCGAGGGAGACGTCCCCCCACCCCTACGCAATGTGGAGATCAGGACCCTCGACCTCGGTTTGCTCCAGGCGGGCGCCGGAATTAAGGGCGAGTTTGAGAACAGGCTCAAGTCGGTCATGAATGAGGTGAAGGCGTCCCCCGTGCCGATCATCCTCTTTATCGATGAAGCCCACACGCTCATCGGCGCCGGCGGATCGGCAGGGTCGGGTGACGCAGCCAACCTGCTCAAGCCCGCACTGGCTCGGGGCGAGCTGCGCACCATCGCCGCGACCACCTGGTCGGAATACAAGAAATACTTCGAAAAGGATGCGGCCCTTGCGAGGAGATTCCAGGTGATAAAGGTGGAGGAGCCTGACGAGCAGAAAGCAATGGTCATGATGCGGGCCATCGGTCCGTTCCTCGAGAAGCATCACCAGGTGATGGTGACCGACGATGCCCTCCTCGACGCGGTCCACCTCTCGCACCGGTACATAGCCGGACGTCAGCTGCCCGACAAAGCGGTGAGCGTCCTCGACACCGCGTGCGCGAGGGTGGCGATCGGCCTCACCACCAAGCCTCCGGCCATTGAGGATGTGACGAGGCGAATTGACGAGATTGGCCGGGAAGCAAAAATCCTTGAGCGGGAGACATTGATGGGTCGGGATCACGCCGAGCGGATCGAGGCACTGGCCGCAGAGAAAAAAGAGGCCGAGGCCCGGCTGGCTGAATTGAACGCCAAGTGGCAGAGGGAGATGGAGATCGCCACAGGCATCACGACCCTGCAAAAAGAGATCAGGGAGATCTTCGAAAAAAATCCGTCCGACACGGTGCTGGCGGACAAGCAAAACAGACTGAAAGACGCCGAAGCCGAGCTCGCCGCGGCACAAGGCGGGGATCCCCTCGTCCAGATAGCCGTCGATGCCCAGGCTATTTCCGACGTGATTTCCGGCTGGACGGGCATCCCCACCGGTCGCATGCTCACCGATGAGATCGACACAGTGCTGAAGATGGATATCCTGTTGGGTGAGAGGATAATCGGCCAGGACCATGCCCTCGGTGCGATTGCTCAGATGATCCAGACCGCCCACGCGGGCATCGATGACCCGTCCAAACCGACGGCCGTCTTCCTCTTTGTCGGCCCCAGCGGTGTGGGCAAGACCGAGACGGCACTGGCCCTTTCCGAGCTCCTGTATGGCGGCGAAGAGAACGTGATCAGCATTAACATGTCCGAGTACCAGGAGGCCCACACGGTTTCGGGGCTCAAGGGTTCTCCGCCGGGGTACGTGGGGTACGGAGAAGGAGGCGTCCTTACCGAGGCGGTGCGGAAGAGACCTTACAGCGTCGTCCTTCTCGACGAGGTCGAGAAGGCCCACCCGGATGTGATGGAACTCTTCTATCAGGTCTTTGACAAGGGCACCCTTGAAGACGGTGAGGGGCGGCGCATCGATTTCAAGAACACCCTGATCATACTGACGTCGAACCTCGGCACCGAGACGATCATGAAGGCGTGCAGCGATGAAGAGACCATGCCGGAGTGGCAGGCTCTCTCCGACATGGTCAGACCGGAGCTGGTGAAACACTTCAAGCCTGCGTTCCTGGGCCGCCTGAAGGTGGTCCCGTACTTCCCCATCACCGACACGAACATGCGCCTTATCGTCAAGCTCAAACTGGGGCGGATAGCCAAGCGCATGATGGAGAACAGGAAGGTGGTTTTCGCCTATGACGAGGGTCTGATAGATTCCGTTGCAAGTCGCTGCAAAGAGGTGGAGAGCGGGGCGAGGAACGTGGACCACATCCTCACGAACACCCTCCTGCCCGAGATGTCCAAGGAGCTTCTCTCCCGAATGGCGGCGAGGGAGAAGATCAAAGAGGTGAGGGTGTCGTTGGATGGTGAGGGGTTCGGATTTGCAATAACATAAGGTTCGTAGACCGCTGTTCAGGACGTGCAGAATTTACCACTGTACGATGAAGAGAGGTGGCGCTTATGGCGTACACGCAGGATAACAGGCTCATTGCGATCGAGACTCCCTTGGGGAAAGACGTGCTGCTCCTGGAAGCTTTTCACGGGGTAGAGGGCATTTCCATGCCCTTCAGCTTCGAGCTCGACCTTGTTTCCCTCAATCACAATATCCCCTTCGCGGATATAGTCGGCAAAAACGTCACTATCTCCGTGGTCCTTCGGGATGAGACAAAGCGTTTCTTCAACGGCATCGTCTCCCGTTTTTCTCAGGCGAAGGGCGGAGGGACGACGGAAGGCGATCCGCTGTCGTACTACCGGGCCACCGCAGTGCCCTGGTTCTGGCTCCTCGGGCGCACGGCGGACTCGCGGATATTCCAGAACGCCTCGGTCCTCGATATTGTCGACGATCTTTTGAAGGAAAAGCACAAGAAGTATGGCTTTGGGAACATCAAAATGGAATATAAGGTGCTCACCCACGGAACCTACGACAAGAGGGAATACTGTGTTCAGTACAGAGAGACGGACTTCAACTTCATTTCCCGTCTCCTTGAGGAGGAGGGCATCTATTACTTTTTTCAGCATGAGGACGGCAAACACACCATGGTCATCGCAGATTCACCCCAGGAGCACAAGCCCGTTCCGAAGCAGCAGACGGCTGATTATCAGGCGACCGCCGGTGCCTGGCTAGATCAGGATGTCATCACGGGTCTGGAGCGAACCCAGGAGATCAGGCCGGCGAAGTACGCTCTCAACGACTTCAATTTCAAGATACCCAATACGGACTTGAAGGTGAACGTCCCGAGCAAGCAGAAACTGGGATCCGGAGAGCGCGAGATCTATGACTACCCCGGTCTTTACACGAAGAAGAGGGAGGGGGGCAGCCGCGTAGTTATCCGGATGGAGGAGGAAGAGGCTCAGATCACCAGGATCGACGGGTCAAGCACATGCAGGGCCTTTACCACCGGTTACCGGTTTACCCTCTCCCATTTCTACAGAAGCGACATGAACGGCAAGGACTACGTCCTCGCCTCCATTGACCATGAAGCGAGCCAGCCCTGGACGAAGGACTCAGAATTCGCTTACACGAACCGATTCACCTGCATACCCTTCGATGTCCCCTTTCGCCCGGCCCGTCGAACCCCCAAACCATTTGTGCAGGGCTCGCAGACAGCCATCGTCGTCGGTCCGTCGGGCGAAGAGATATACACGGACGAGCACGGACGGGTCAAGGTGCAGTTCCATTGGGACCGCGAAGGCAAGAAGGATGAGGACAGCTCCTGCTGGATCCGGGTGAGCCAGCTCTGGGCAGGCGAAGGCTGGGGCGCGATGTGGATACCCCGTATCGGCCACGAGGTCATAGTTGATTTTCTCGAAGGGGACCCGGACCGGCCCATTATTACCGGCCGAGTATACCACGGCATCAATAAGCCTCCGTACCCTCTTCCCGGGGAAAAGACGAAAAGCACTATTAAGTCGAATTCCTCGTTGGGCGGTGGGGGCTTTAATGAATTCCGGTTCGAGGACAAGAAAGGGCAGGAGGAGATCTTTCTCCACGGCCAGAAGAACTGGACCATCGCCATCCTCAATGATAAAAACCAGACCATCGGTCATGATGAGACTATGGTTGTGGGTAATAACAGGACAAAAACGGTTGAGGTAGACCAGAGCGAAACTATCGGGAATAACAAAACCATTATGGTAGGGGTAAACCATACAGAGGCCATCGGCGCGAACGAGAGCATCACGGTCGGGGCCAACAAGACTGAAACAGTTGTAATCAACACAGCGGAGACTATCGGGGCCGCAAAAGAGCTGACCATCGGAGCCCTATACCAGGTGAGCGTCGGCGCTGCCATGAATGAAACGGTGGGGGCGAGCAAGACGGAAGAGATAGGGGTCGTAAAGGCCGTTGTCGTTGGCTCAGACATGTCGGAACAGGTGGGGGGCAACAGAACGGTGTCGGTCGGGAAAGATTATTCAGAGACCGTGGCGAAGAACCACTCTCTCAATGCGAAGACGGTGCTCATCGAAGCCGACGACCAGATTACGCTCAAGACGGGAAGCGCAACCATCACCATGAAGAAAAGCGGAGACATCACGATCGAAGGAAACAACATAAACGTGAAGGGTTCCGGCAATATCACCATGAAGGCCAGCAAGATCCTGGAGAACTAGCATGAAAAGGGATTTGCCCGAAAAGGCGGCTTTTGTAGATACCATCGAGCAAGTCGCGGGTGTGAGAGTGGGGAAGATCGTAGGGGTCGACCCCGGCGGCAGCGTCCTTGTTGATTTCGCGGACAACAGGCGGCCATCGCTTCCCGCACGAATAACCACGTCCGCAAAAGCCAAGATGCTTCCGAATGTCGATGTTGCGGGCCGGGAAGTCTTGCTCGTCTTTGAGAATGACGATCCGGGATTGCCCATCGTCATCGACACCCTCTATTCCCTCGTCGATGAGATATCCGGACCGGCTCCTTCGGTCATCGAGGCCGAAAAACCGGATGAGGTCTTCGTGGACGGGGAGCGAGTGGTCTTCGACGCAAAGAAGGAGATCGTCCTGCGGTGCGGAAAGGCGAGCATCACCTTGACCAAGGCGGGGAAGGTGATGATCAAGGGGACATACGTCGTAAGCCGGTCCTCGGGGGCCAACAAGATAAAAGGGGCTTCAATAGCGCTCAATTAGGCTCAGGCGGAAAAGGCGAGGACCTATGTGGGCATTAGAAAACAATACGCCTTTCGCTACTGAAAGGGTATGGGTGCGCGACAGAAACGGCGCCGAAATCTGGGTCGTGGCCGTCAAAGGCACTTTCAACATCAATCCGGATGGGTCCACCTGCCTGGCGGAAAAGCAGGAGGAGATGTGCCGTGTCCCCGTCTACATGGGTGAACCAGGATTATCAAGTCTTCTCTACGAATCAGACATGGTTCAATGGAAGCTAGCAACCGACGTAATCCTCCACGGACATGCCTATGCGCCAAATGGAAAGGCTGCAAGGCAGATCGACGTCCGGCTACGGGTAGCGAACACGACCAAGACACTCAGGGTTTCCGGTGATCGATACTGGGACAGAGGCGTGACCGCTCTGACGATGACCGATCCTCATCCATTCCTGAAAATACCGATAATCTACGAGCGGGCTTTTGGTGGAGTCGACACACGGTCAGACGACACCAAGAAACACGGCTGGGAACCCAGAAACCCGGTTGGAGCGGGCTTTGCCGTTTCAGCCGAACACGTGGTCGGCCAGAAGGTCCCTAATGTAGAAGACCCGAGGTCTCGGGTAGGGTCATGGGATGACAGGCCAAGCCCTGCCGGCTTTGGACCCATAGCCTGCCATTGGTCACCGCGCGTCGAGCTGGCTGGGACCTACGATGAGAAGTGGAAGAACGAGAGGTTCCCACTGGTGCCTACGGATTTTGACGACCGTTTTCACCAATGTGCCCCCCGGGATCAACAGATTGCCGGGTATCTGCGGGGCGGAGAGTCGGTCGAGCTGATCAACCTCACACCGGGCGGTTCGTTGCGGTTCACGTTGCCCATTGTTGCCATGAGCTTCGCGACGTATTTTTACGGCAAGCCGGCTTTTGACCATGAGGCAGTTCTTAACACGGTCATTCTTGAGCCCGATCTTCGGAGGGTCATGATGGTATGGGAGACAGAGCTGCCGTGTTTCAACTACGGCCTGAAGCTCGAGCGGACGGTTATTGACGAGGGCGAAAGGGCCAGACCCTGCGCAAAGGACTAACTGCTCGCTCACATAACAGGGAAGGAATCCTGCCTACGATCAACAATGGTTCAGTCTATGTCGTGGGAGTAGGGGCCTGTACGGCCATAGGCGCCAGCGCGGCTTCCACTGCGGCGGCGGTCAGAGCGGGCATTGCCGGGTTTTGCGAACATCCGTACATGGTCGATACCGCAGGCAACAAGATGGTCGTCGCCATGGCCCCTTATCTTCCGTTGGAGGTGGAAGGCGTGATCAGGTTTGTGCAACTGGCCCTGCCCGCAGCGGGCGAAGCCCTGAATGCCTTGCACGGTGTGTCCGCCAAAATATCGGCTATTTCTGTCATTGTTGGCTTGCCTCCTCAAAGGCCGGGTCTGCCGGCAGAACTCGGTGCCTATGTATCCGAGGGTCTCAACTCGATCGCGGACAAGGAATTTCTAGTTCAGAACGTACAGACGATGGAGGCGGGCCACTCAGCCGGGTTGATGGCGGTAGAGGCGGGTTGTCGGCTGGTCAGAGCGGGTGGAGCCGAATTTTGTTTGGTCGGCGGAGTTGATTCGTATATTGCCCCAGAGACCCTCGAATGGCTGGAGGACTGCGATCAATTGCACTCGGCCGGGGAACTAAACAACGCGTGGGGTTTTGTGCCGGGAGAGGCTGCGGGGTTTTGCTTACTCGCTTCAGAAAAGGCACGTCAACGGTGTGGCCTCAATGCTCTTGCGAAGGTGGTATCTGCCTGTGTATCGTCTGAGAAGAATCTCATCAAGACTAAGACGGTATGTATCGGCGAAGGCCTGACGGCCGCGATCAGGCGGGTTTTGCAGGATCTCCCCCGATCCCAAGATAGGGTTGACGGAATCATCTGTGATATGAATGGCGAGGAATACCGCGCGATTGAATTCGGCTTTGCAAGTGTTCGGGTCTCAGAACGTTTTGTTGATATTGCGGATTTTCTTGCCCCGGCGGACTGTTGGGGTGATGTCGGGGCAGCCTCGGGACCTCTCTTTCTCAATCTTGCAGTGAGCGCCTGGCACAAGGGCTATGCTAAAGGACCCTATGCTCTGCTCTGGACGAGTTCTGAAAGCGGGGAGCGGACTGCTCTGATTCTAGCGAGAGTCGACAATAAGCATGGGCGTCACGATTAAAGTCAATGGGACATCCAACTCCTTGGTCCACCAAGGGAGCAATGGGTTCGCCAAGAGCACTGCCCCTGACGTCTGCAAGACGCCAAGCCCTGGCGGTCCTGTGCCCATACCGTATCCCATCATCCTTTCCATGTCGAGCGATCTCAGTAATGGTACCACGACGGTTAAGGTTGACGGGGGTAACATGGCCGCCATCAAGGGATCGGAGTTCAGCAGCTGCAGCGGCGATGAGGCAGGTACTGCGGGCGGCGTGGTCTCAAGCACCAACATGAAAGAGGCCAAATGGCTGCTCTATTCATTCGACGTCAAGATGGATGGCGCAAACGCCTGTCGCCTTTCAGACAAGATGACCATGAATCATGGGAATACGTTCTGTATGGGGGGAGAGATGCAGCCTCCCGTGCCGCCTGCGGTGCCGTCGCCACAGCCGAAGGGTTGTCAGTGCAAGAAGGGCACAAGTGCCAAGAATAGGGACAAAGTCAATAAGGGGAGCGACGGGAAGAAACCCCGATGTGCTATTTGTGGCAAAACGGCCGCAGAATGTGCCTCTCTCAAGATTCGTGAGAAGGCATCGGAGCTTAGTAGCGCAATAGACCCGGTAAAAAGAAAAGAAATACGAGCGAGTATCAAACGTTGGAAAAAACGAAAACGGTTGGAGGCGGACCACAAATTCCCCTCTTCAAAAATCAAAATGATGAAGGACTTCAAGAAATTGGAGGAGAATGATTTGGATGGCGCCAAAAAGATTATGCATGATCAAGCCAATATGCGTGGGTTATGCAAGTCTTGCAATGCTGGCCTTCAGGCTAAGTCTAAGTTCCAGGGTGCTGATATTATAGCCAAGATTAAAGCTGCTCTCGCAAGTTAGCCCTTAACCCCTTGACGGAGATCTTGCATGACATCAATAACATCCGAGAATTGCCGAAAAGCTCTTCCAGATTATATTGAGGAGGAAGGCGATGTAGTGTTTGAGATTGCGCCTTTGACCATCTTACCTGCTGACTTACCCGACGCTTGGAAAGGTATTCTTAGGGCTGATGACCCTGTCGGGCGCGTGCTGGAAGATCTTTGGTTACCCTGGCGTGACCTCTTGCCCGGAACAATTGTCCGACTCCAAGAAAAACTTCGGTTTATCGGGCTTTTACGGACGAACGAGATCCCTTGTTCCCTTATCTATTGTTTTGAAGATGATGGAGAGGCGGTTTTTTTCAGAGGTTATCCGTGCCGGTCCATAGAACGAGACGAGGCGGGAAAGCTGCCTGACGATTTCTTGAATCTTTACAGGATTCACGACGGTTGGACCGACATAACAGGATTCATGGGACCACTCCCGAATGAAGACTGGTTTCCTCTCAGCGACATCTATGAGGGGGAATATTCGGATATTATTCCTGGGGTGCGTCTCAGTGACTTTCTTGTCATATGTGATACAGGCGGCTCCGGGTATCTTGGCTTTGATCTTTCCAAGGGCCCTCCCTTGGGCCTCATATGTGCCGCCGGAGAGCCGGTCGAGGTCTCGCCTGACGTCGTGCGAACGCTCGACGAATGGATGGCATACGAACTCGGAAATCTCACGTAATCCTAGAGTCGGAAACATCGCAAGCAATCGTGCGCAGTGGCTTCTACTTCTGTTGAACAATTGGAATTGACAATGATCGAACGCGAGGCGGTACGAGCGGACCGTTTTGTGGGTAAGTGCGAACTGGTGCGTGGGTACGCCCTTGAGTATAAAGACGCCAACTTCTTTGCTAAGTTGGCTTATCAAAGAGCCTTCTTGAGTCAGGTTCGCTGTATCCAGAGCGCTTTACCCAATCAGGTTATTGATTCGCTAAAGCAAGCAGTGCAGGATTTTGTCACCGGATTCGAGTTGGGTTACCCGACTGAAGCGATCGAAGTGAGTAATTGGTTTTATCGTTCGCTTGTGGTGAATGATCTCTCCCTGTCTCACTTCTTGGCGGCGCTTCCTGATGAACTTTGGCCCTATGGCGATGCGTTTTCGCGTTTCCAGGCTCATTGGGGTTTTGCCCAATTGCGTGGCCAGAGAGAACAGGCATCGCACGCACTAGAGCGCTTGTATGGTGTGTGCTTTGAATCCGATGAGGAGATGATATCGGATGAAAACGGACGGCGGATGCGACAACTGCTGAAGAACTCTTATCACTTGATGCACGCGATCTTCATGAAGGATTCGGACTCAGTGATCACGGCCTTGCACGAGCGAACACGGTTGAGATCGATTATTCCGGCTGAAGGGACGAGATATGAGCTTTTTCAACCGCTCGATCTTCTCGGCTTGGGTTTGTGCCGCCTGGCAATCCTAAGCGGCATTGCGATCAACATCGAGGTGCCATCTCTTCCCATGGCTTTATTGGGGGTAGGGAGCCAATGAGGTCAAGGGGTCGAAATGATTATTCCTGAAATCATTTCCCAGCACTTTGAAGAAGCCTGTTTCCTATGGCTTCTCCGCAATCGGGCTGTTTCCGCCCCTCATTACTCTCTGGCGGATCTGACCAAGCTTGACAACCGCGTCGAAGCTCACATCGATGGTCTGCGCATTGCCGGAGAACCCGGATGGGAGTTGATCGAGCAAGGATTGGAGCAAGGAGATGCAGGGGACGTTTTCGCCGCCGCAGTGCTGGCCTTTGAGTCCCTCCATGAGGAGCGGATGCAGCTTATCGTCGAGGCGGGAATTGCAGCGCCCGATTTGTCTCGCGGCCTCGTTTCAGCATTGGGTTGGCTTTCACTGGAACAGGCGGCACCGCTGATTGACCGCATGCTTTCCGCAGAACTCGCATGTGTCCGCCGGATTGCCATTGCGGCTTCAGCAGCCCACCGTAAAGATCCAGGGGTTGGGCTGAAGAAGGCGCTTCTTGGCGATGATCTCCCTTTGCGAGCCCGGGCCGCGAAGGCCGTGGGTGAATTGGGTAGAGGCGATCTGATGCCTTGGCTTCGAGACAACATAGAAACCAGTGACCCCGCCTGTCGTTTCTATTCCGCATGGTCGGGGACGCTTCTGGGAGATGGGGATTCTTTGAGTGTATTGCGGGTATTTGCTGTTTCTGATGGTAGTTACGGCGAAGAGGCCGTCAAGGCAGCGCCCCGGCGAATGGACCTTTTATCAGCTCATGCCTTGCAGAAGGACCTGGCCCGGAGTCCCCGGACCATACGGCTCTCGATCATGTGCACCGGCGCTATCGGTGATCCCGTTTCAATCCCTTGGCTCGTCGAGCAGATGGTAAACCCGGAATTGGCCCGCATAGCCGGGGAATCGTTCACCATGATTACGGGCGCGGACATCGCGTACGAGGACCTGGAAGGCAACAAACCTGAAGGCTTTGAGGCCGGACCGACAGAGAGCCCGGAAGATGAAGACGTGGCCATGGACCCGGACGAGGATCTACCGTGGCCCAATCCCGAGCTAATTCAAAAGTGGTGGGATCAACGTAAGAACCCATTCCGGAATGGGACCCGGTATCTTATGGGTGAGCCGATCTCTCCTGAGAATCTCCAGCACGTTCTTAGAACGGGGCGACAGCGGCAACGCGCGGCGGCAGCGCTCGAACTCGCCATGCTCAACCCCGGTCAGCCCCTTTTTGAGGTCCGCGCACCCGGTTTCCGCCAGCAGCAGCTCCTTGGTCTGCCAAGGAGATAGACGCGTATTTCTTTCAACATGGCTTTCCCTCTTTCCGGCGTTCCAATTATCACTTTAGTTGCGGCCCTGTTCTGGATAATAGCGGCGATTCATCTTCTTCTCGCGATACGGGACCGCTTCAAAACGACCGGACAAAACCCCATTGCCGCAAGGATCCGCTTTCGCCTCGCCGCCATCTTTGCACTGGTCGGAATAGGACTTTATATCCTGCAAACATTTCTCCGCACTCTTTAGCCTGTGAGCTGCTTGCCAATGAACCCTGCTCCCATCCTTCATAGCAATCCCCGGCAGCTTACCACGCTCCGGAGCGTCTTGAACGCGGCCGGCTTCGATCCCGAGAAGGTCCTCCGGACCATCGGCGCCACCGACTCAGCCGCCATCAAGGAGAGCGACACCCTTCTCCTCATGCACCGCACCGCCGGCGGGACGCCCCTCGACACCCTGATCCGCTTGTTTCTCATCGAGGCGCCGGTCGACACAGCCCGCCTTTCCGAGGCGATTGCGCCGATGACTCCCGGCGAGTGGGAGGAGATGGGCCTCATTACGCTCCGCAGCGGACAAGCCGTTGCGAGGATGAAGCTCTTCCCTTATCAGGACATGGTGATCGCCTACGACCTGCCCAGGAGGCTGCTGACCGAGGAAGGCGCCGATTATGTGATGGGCGTCGGGGGCAGCTCCATTACCCTGGCGAGCCTCACTGTCCGACAACCTTGCGCCCGTGCCCTCGACCTCGGCACGGGGTGCGGATTCCACGCTTTTTTAGCGGCGAAACACTCTGCCCGGGTGATCGCCGTAGACCGAAATCCTCGGGCCGCGGCACTTGCGGCTTTCAATGCGAGGCTCAACGGCCTATCACAGGTCGAGGTCCGGGAAGGCGACCTCTTCGGACCCGTCGAAGGGATGACCTTTGATCTCATTGTTTCCAACCCTCCCTTTGTCATTTCGCCCGAGTCCCGCTATATCTACCGGGACGGCGGCATGGCAGGGGACGGGATGTGCAGGAAGATCGTTCGCGAGACACCGGGATATCTCACGGAAGGCGGGTTTTGTCAGATCCTGTGCAACTGGGTGGAACACGCGGATGAGGATTGGAGTGAGCGCCTTAAGAGATGGCTTGACGGGTTGGGCTGCGACGCGCTGGTGATGAGGAATACGTCGAGGGGTGTGGCAACATATGCCGCAACGTGGCTGCGACACACCGAGAAGCTGGAGGTAGACAACCTGTCCGGGCTGTTCGACGAGTGGATGGCCTACTACAAGGAGCAGCGCATAGAGCGGATCGGCGCGGGGGTGATCAACATGCGGCGCCGCAGCGCCCGCACGAATTGGTTTCGCGCCGACGACGGGGCAGAGACCATCTACGGGCCTGGTGGCGAGCATATCGTAAAGGTGTTTGCAGCTCAGGACTTCCTCGAAGAGGTGGCGGATGACGCCGCGCTCCTCGAGATACCCTTCACCATATCTCCTGACGTGCGCGTGGTCCAGCAGAAGCAGCCTTCGCCGGACGGGTGGGCCCTGGAGGTATCGGAGGTCCATCTCTCCCGCGGGCTGGCCCAGAAAGGGAGGATCGACCCTTACGTGGAGGGGCTGCTCATCGGGTGTGACGGGACCCGACCCCTCAAGGACCTCATAGTCGATATGGCCTCTACACTCGGCGTCGAGGTCGACCGCATTGAGTCGACGGTCTGCGCCATGGTGCGCGACTTTGTCGGAAGGACATTTCTCGTGCCGCCCGAAAGGATCACAGTCGCCGCGTAGTTCCTTAACTCGCCGGGCTATTGCTCGACACCCCAATTATATTTTGAGGGGGCATAGATTCCATGTCTGGTTTTCAACCGAAACGCTTCGGCAAATACCTGCTCCTGGACAACATGGCGACGGGCGGCATGGCGCAGCTTTTCCTGGCCAAGATCATCGGTATTCAAGGCTTCGAGAAGCTTATCGCCATCAAGATGATTCTACCCCATTTCGCCCGGGAGAAAGAACTGGTCAGCTCCTTTATTGACGAAGCAAAACTGGCAGCGCTCCTTAACCATCAGAACATCGTCCAGATCTACGATTTCGGTAATATCGAAGATTCCTATTTCATCTCCATGGAGTATCTCCTCGGTAAGGACCTCAGAGCGATATGGCACAAAGCGAAGGAGAAGGACAGGCCGATCAGCCTCGAGAATGCCCTCTATATCGTCTCCCGAGCATGTTCAGGCCTGAGCTATGCCCATGAATTGAAGGATTTTCAGGGCAAACCGCTCAGCATTATCCATCGAGACATCAGTCCACAAAACATCTTTGTCACCTATCAGGGCGATGTGAAGATCCTCGACTTCGGCATCGCGAAAGCGGCGAGCCAGAGCACCGTCACACAATTCGGCATGATCAAAGGAAAGGTGGCTTACATGTCGCCGGAGCAGGCGGCAGGCAAAGCGATCGATCAGCGCTCCGATCTCTTCTCTCTGGGTATAGTCCTTTATGAACTGATCACGCAAAACAGGATGTTCACGGGCGACAGTACGATGCAGATCCTCACAAAGGTGAGGGAGGCAGAATATGATTCGCCCGAGTCCGTTTCGGCGGGGCTGCCCGCGAAGGTCTATGCCATTATAAACCATGCGATTGCGAAAGAGCCGGAGCAACGCTATCAATCTTGCAGTGAAATGCTGGCGGACCTGGAAGAATGCATGGCCGAGCTTTCATTGCGGCGGACCGCGCGCGGTCTCGGGCTGTACATGAAAGACCTTTTTGAGGAGGAGATCGCCGGGGAAGACAGGACGATACGAGAATTGAGCGGGCTCGGAAGGACCGAGGAAAAGGAAACGCCTCCGCCCCTTCCGCCTGAGCCTGTTCCGCAACAGGCGGCGTCAGGACCGGCCCCATCTCAACCTGAGCCTTCGAAGGAGAAAAGGCCGTCAGGGACAGGTGCGCCCGAGCCGTCGGGTGAAGCCGAACGGCCACCCACAGCCGGGGAACTCCCTCTTGATCTCGCTGAGTCGGCGCCCAAAAAGAAGGGAGCGCCCCGAAGGGCGCCTCTCTATGCGGGTATAGGCGCGCTCATCGTCGTCGCGATCCTTGCCTTTTCTTTCTGGCCGAAGAATAGGGCGCCTTCACCTGCGCCGGAAAAGAAAACCGTTTCTCGGCCGGCGACCGCGTCTCCTTCGCCGGCCTCTCCCGCCCCCACGGCGCCTCAGGCAGTTCCCAACAAACCTCAACCGGGAACCGCGCAAAAGACCGAGGAGATAAAGGAGAAGATTGCAGCCCTCCAGAAAGCTGCAGGCGAGGCGACTGACCGGGACCCCCAGAAGGCGAAATCGCTGCTCCTTCAAGCGATCGAGCTCGATCCGGCGAGCATTCAGACGAATTTCCGCTTGGGTCTCGTGTACGTAAGAATGATGGAGTACCCCAAGGCCATCGAGATATACAACAAGGTCGCCCAGATGGACCCCCAGTTTCCGGACATCTATTTTAACCTCGGGTTCGCTTATGCGATGAATAAAGATTACCCAAAGGCAGAGGAGATGTACGACCGCGTGGTGAAATTAACGCCCCGGTATCTGGACGAAGCCCTCTTCAACCTGGCTACAGTGCAGCAGAGGGAGGGGAAGAGAAATGAAGCGATTGCAAATATGGAGAAGGCCCTTTCTGTCAATCCCAAAAATGCGGCAATCAAAGAAAGCCTCGAAAAGCTGAAAAGAGGCGGGGAGAGAAAAAAATGAACGGAAACACGAGAACGGGAACCTATCGTTGGTTAATGGCGGTGGCATTGATAGCCATGTGTGCCGGCTGTGCAGCTCCCGAGCCTAAAACAGCTTCTCCGCAGAAACAAGGAGCGCCGGCGGTCCAACCCGGGGCGCCGGCGGCGACACAGACGACCACTCCAGCCGTAACCACGCTTCCCGAGAAGACCCGCGGACCTCAGGAAGCGTGCTATATCCACACAGTCAAATGGAGCGGCGAGTCCCTGTCGATCATTGCCGCGTGGTATACCGGCGATTTGCAGAACTGGAAGGTCCTGGCCGAAGCGAACCCGGACATCAATCCGAACCGGATACGGCTGGGGATGAAAATCCGGATCCCGCAGAGGCTAGTCACCGTCAAGTCCCCGATGACAAAAGAGCACGTGGACAGCTTCTACCCAAAAGCGCGAAAGCCGGCGCCGGAACCTGCACCGGCGACGCCGGACGACGAGCCGAAACTCTACGGGCCCAAAGAGCTGCCGGCGAAGTGAGTGTCGGTCAGAACCTCCGTTATTGTTTTTTCCCGGCGGGAAGATCCCTGCCGCTTATGAAGTGCTGAGGTCTATGCCATGAATGAGAAGCGCACACGCGCTGTCTACCCCCGGGTCCTGAGCGCCTATATCGTTACGGTCCTCGTTTTTGCCGCTCTCTATTGCACTCTCGCGTTCGTCATTGTGAAGCGAGAGGCTGAGATTCTTTACAAGGAAAAGGTAAGAGTAGGAGAATTGGCGGTTGGCCACTTCGCCACCAGCTCGGTCGCGCCCCTTCTCGACGACGACACGCTAAGCCTTAACGTGCTCTTGAAGCAGATCAAGTTTGCGCCGGCATTGCTCTATGCCTGCATCACGGACAAAGAGGGCATAATCAAAGCCCACAGTGACCCCATGAAGATCGGCAGCAGATTTCAGGACGTTTCGGCCACCGGGGAACGGGTGGTCGACGGAGACGTGGAGTATGTGACCGGCGTAACGAGCGGGGGGGAACGGGTCGTTGCTATCTCCAGTCCCGTGGTATTCATGAAAGAGATTCTCGCCTATGTGCACGCGGGGCTCTCGCTCGCGATGGTAGATGCGGCGATCAGCAAAGAAAGGGCAGCCTTGGTCCGCAGCTTCGCAACCATGGGAGGTCTCATGCTGGCCGTCCTCACCTGCTCCTTCTTCGTTCTATCGACTTTCCGGGGAAGGTGGAGAGTCTTGTCCCCTCCTCCGCTGACTTTGACGAGCATGAGCGGAGGGCCGGCCGAAGACATGGAGCCGGGTAGGGTCGATAATCCTCTCGATAAGACAGCCGAAGGTTTGAATGTCCTGCTGAGCTGTGGAGATGAGTTGAAACGAAACCAGGTCTCCGTGGTTTTCGTCGGTATAAAGGGGTTCCGGGCCTACGCGGAGGAAAGGGATCCCGAAGGATTGGAGGAGGACCTGAGTCAGTATCTTTCGACAGCCACCAGGATGATACGAGAAAACGGAGGATACCTCGATAAGTTGGTAGGGGACGCGATTATCGCGGTCTTCGCCAATTCTCCCATGGCGAGCGACCATGCAAACAGGGCCCTGAAGGCCGCAACCGACCTTCAGGATGCATTTCAGAAGACCGGAGACAGCAAGAATGGTCTGCTTTCAAGGGTTGGCATAGGAATAAGCTCGGGTGTCGTCCTATCCGGATGTGTCGGCACGGGGACGAAGAAAGAGCTTACCTTCATCGGTGAGAGCTTCAGAACCGCTTACTCTCTCAATGTGCTCGCCGGTGCCGGTGAGATCATCGTGAGTAAGGAGGCATACCAGCTTCTCGAGGATCAGGTTTCCTTCGAGCCGTTGCCCCCCAGAGAAATCCTGGAGAGAACCAAGTCGTGGGAAAGCTTTCGGTTGTTGAAAAAAGTGCGGGAATGATAGGCAGCCTGCGCCGTCTCTCTGCCGTCTGCATCGCGATGGCCGCTCTATCCATAGCAGCAGGGTGCGCAACCGCGCCTCCTCGCGGTCCGGTTCAAGCGCCGCCCGAAGCCCCCGTCGCTCAACCTGCGCCGCCCGGCGCGTATTTCATGGTCGTAGCGGTACAGCCCGGCGATTCCTTCGGATCCCTCGCGCAAAAGCACCTGCTCGATTCCTCCAGGGGCTGGGTCATTGCCGACTTCAATGGAGCCGACTCCCTGAAGGCCGGTGAGAGCGTCATAATTCCCCTCGGCCCCTATGAGCGGGGAAGCCTGTCCGTCCGGGGATACGGGATGGTGCCCGTGCTCTGCTATCACAAGTTCACCAAAGGCCGGGGAGACCTGACAACAGTGACAGAGAAGGCCTTTGAAGAACAGATGCGGTACCTGAAAGAGAATGATTACCAGGTAATCACCCTTGATGACTTCTTTGATTACGCGGAATTTAAACGTGAGATACCAAGAAAAGCGGTGGTTATCACCATGGACGACGGATGGCGGAGCGTATTCGACATTGCCCTTCCGATTCTGAGAAAGTACCATTATCCGGCGACCATGTTCGTTTACACGGATTTTGTGACCAAGGGCAGCAAGGCCCTTGATTGGGATATGCTGAAGGAGATGACGAAATGGGGCATCGATGTCCAGTGCCACACAAAGACCCACCGCCGCCTGGACAAGAAAGAAGGAAACGAGAGCTTTCGGGAATACTTCGAGGCCGTCAAAAAAGAGCTGGTGGAATCGTCGCGAATCATCACGCAGCACCTCGGGACGGAGGTGCGCTATCTTGCCTATCCATACGGCGACACCAACAACGTGGTGATCGCGCTGCTGATCAAGCTGGGGTACCGCGGCGCCCTTACGGTAGACAGGGGGAGCAATCCCTTTTTTGTTCATCCCTACCGCGTAAACCGTTCGATGGTCTATGGCACCTTTGATCTCGAAGACTTCAACAGTAATCTGAAGACTTTTGGCAACGAAGCCCTGCGATAGACCGAATGACGCGGCCATGGCGCGATTCCTGACCGTGAGTATCTGCGCGATTCTTTTTGGCTGCGCTTCTCCCGAGCAGGCAGTCATAAAGACCGTCGAAAAGCCGGCCGTGGAGGCAGTCCGGCCGACTGCACCTCTCGCTGAACCGTCTCTTATCGCGAGGTGGCGTTCCCTGGCACTCATGTATGAACAATCGGAGCAGCTTCAAAAAGCCCTCCTCATGTGGCGGGTCGTGGAAAACGGCGCCCGTGACGGGGAAGCGGCTGGAAAGATCGAAACGTTGGAGCGGCGCATCCGTGCCGAAGGGCAAGGCCATTTCGAGAAGGGGGTGCAGCAGTTCAATAATCACTCTATCGCCGCAGCCCGCAAAGAATTCCTGCTCGCCCTCGTGTATGACCCTCAACACGAGAAAGCGCTCGATTACCTAAAGCGGAAGATACCGGAGCTGGATTATGTCTCTTACGAGACCCGAGGGGGCGACACTGCGCGGAAGATAGCGGGGACTATGTACGGAGATCCGGGGAAAGCCATCATCGTTGCCTATTTCAACAACCTGGCGGGGGAAGGGCAGTTGGCGCCGGGGATCCACCTGCGCATGCCGGTCATTGAGAGCGAGGGCAAGACGCCCAAAGAGCCCGGAGGGAAAGCGAAAGCGGTAATAACCGTGACCCGCGTGTATGATAGGACGGCCGCGGAGAGACACTACAGCGCGGGCGTCAGTCATTTCCTTGCGGATGAACTGGAAGAAGCCGTCAAAGAATGGGAAGAGACGCTCCGACTCTATCCCGACCATCCAAATGCCCAGAAGGACTTACGGAAAGTGCGGAATCTCTTGAAAAGGAAAGGTTAGAATAGTTTCTTTTTCACCCGTGAAAAGACCCCGGCCTTCGGACCATCACTGTCGCCTCGATCGAGCCCCTTGGCCGGAGCCCCCACGCTCTTTTGCGAAGGGCCGGTTTTCTGAGGTGTGTCAAACGCTTCCTGTTCGACCTCAGCGAGGCGTCCCTCGCCCATGAAACGGAAGGCAGGTCCGTTCGGGCCGAGCACAATGGTATCGTTGGCCGTCAAGGCGGTCTCACGAGTGATGGGCTGCATGTTTACGCGAAGAAGTCTCTGACCGGTAAGGTCCTTCACCCAGTACTGCCCCTGAAAGTAGAATATCTGCGCATGATAGTCCAGGATTCCGGGATAATCGAGCACGAAGCCGCACTTCGCGTGGCGTCCGATTGTGACAGGGACCTCCTTGTAAGAGCGTACCGTAGGACCATACTGGACAATGAGCGGGGCTGCAACTGTCTGCACGGGGATCTCCGCCGGAGCCTGCGGCTGATTGGCGGCAGGCGCGGTCCGGTAGACCGGCTCCTGCCGGGGCGGCGATGAAGCCTGATCCGGCGTCTGTGGTTGCGGTTGACGTCGCGGCTCGATCTCGCTTGAAGAGGGTGCGGACACTCGTTCCATGCGCGGAGGCGGCGCGACCGTGGGCGCCTCGATCGGCGGGTATTCGACCTCGCTTTGGTCTTCCTTCATCTGCGTGAGGAAACTCGCTTTTGGCCCTCCGTCGGCGAACTCGATGACGTCGCCATCTTTCAGAAAGACTTCCGTAACCTTCTTGCCGTTCACAAAGGTCCCATTGGCGCTTTTGTCTATGAGGCGAAAGCGGTTTCCATCGCGCACAATCTCCGCATGCTTGCGGGACACTACGGTGAGATCTGCCGGAAAGCGTACGTCATTGGAGGGGTGGCGACCGATCCGGATAGTATCCTGGGACAGTTCCTGGATTTCTCCTTTTAAAGGTCCGAAAATATGGACAAGACTTACAATGATTGTGGGAGGTCTCATTTCCAGTAAGATTATGCACCACGGATTCCTGCCCAGTCAAGGACATAGTGCGATTCCGAAAAACATCCGGTAGGAGTGCCAAATGCTGACAATAGAGTGTGCCGGCAAGTCTGACGTAGGCCGTAGACGTTCCAACAACGAGGACTCACTGCTCATAAGGCCCGACCTGGGTTTCGTCGCTGTGGCCGACGGAGTAGGCGGCGCCGCTGCCGGAGAGCTCGCGAGCTCAATATTCGTGGACGCGGCGCTGGGAGTGTTCTCCGGCTGCCCTGTCCTGGCCGGCCGGCCGGTTTCTGAGTTGATTCAAAAGGTCTACTACGTCGCGAATGAAAAGATAGTGAGCGAAGGAAGAGAGAACCCCAACAACAGGGGAATGGGGTGCACCGCAGAGCTGCTCGGTTTCGACGAACAGAATTACGTGGTAGGTCATGTCGGCGACAGTCGCACCTATCTCTTAAGAAGCGGGCGGCTGCGCCAGGTGACAAAAGATCACTCAATTGTTCAGGAGCAGGTCGACAAGGGTCTGATCACGCAGGCGGAAGCGAAAGTCCATTCGATGAGGAATGTGATCATGAGGGCCGTGGGCGTAAATGAAACTCTTGCGGTCGACCTGATCCAGGGCCGGGGGCAGCCGGGCGATCTTTTCCTTCTCTGTTCCGATGGCCTCACGGACATGATTGAAGACGAGAAGATCATTGAGATCCTTTCCCTTACGCTCGACCTGCGGCGGAAAGTGGACAGCCTGATAGAGTCGGCTAATCTCGCCGGAGGCTACGACAACGTGACGGTGGCCCTCTGCCGGGTTGTCTGAAGGCTGCGAGGAACGCAGGAATGGCCGGCGAAGAGGCGGCGGTTTTGCGTTGACTCGCGTGGACGGGGGTTCGGGAATGCTGCGAAATCCCTCTCGTTCGATGAGGCGAGAGGGATTTTTTTGCGCCCTTTTACACCTTTAAACGTTCCGCAATCTGCATCTGCAGAAGCCGGGCTATCGGCTTACCTTCCCCTCACCTATCGCGTGGCCGGCCATCTTTTCGATGGCCTTCACCAGCGCCGAATGGTCGAGGTCTATGCCGCCTTCGGCCGCCACTGCCGTGAAGAGCTGCTGGGTGCTCGCGCTGTTGGGAAGGGAGACGCCCAATTCGCGCCCTGCCTGGAGTGCCAGGTTCAGGTCCTTCTGGTGGAGTCTGATCCGGAAGCCGGGCTGGAAGGTCCGCGTGATCATCCGCTCCCCGTGGACCTCGAGGATCTTGCTCTGCGCAAAGCCCCCGAGGAGGGCTTCCCTGACTTTGGCCACATCGGTCCCTGCCTTTGATGCAAAGACGAGGGCCTCTGCGACGGCCTCGAGGGTAAGGGCAACAACGATCTGGTTTGCCACCTTGCAGACCTGGCCGTCACCGTTGCCGCCAATGAGGAGGATGCTCTTTCCCATACTTTCGAAATAGGGCTTTACCTGCTCAAAGACCCCCGGTTTTCCTCCCACCATGATGGAAAGGGTGCCATTTTGGGCGCCAGTCTGGCCGCCGGACACCGGGGCATCGAGCATCTCCACGCCTAGCCCTGCGAGTTTTTCTGCAAACCCGCGGGTGGCAATGGGGGAGATAGAGCTCATGTCGACAACAATGGAGCCGGCCCGGATGCCTGAGGCCACGCCGTCCGGAGCAAAGAGTGCCTGTTCCACGTCAGGCGTGTCGGGGAGCATGAGGAATACGATCTCGGAATTCCCCGCTACCTCTTTTGAGTCCTTGCACGCAATGGCGCCCTGTCCCAGGAGCTCAAGGACCGGCGCTTCGACCAGGTCATAGATGTACAGCGTATGGCCCGCCTTTATGAGGTGCCCTGCCATGGGCTTCCCCATGATGCCCAGCCCGATAAAGCCTATCCCGGCCACGCGTGCCTCCTTTCCCTGCTCCTTATATGGGTTAAAATTATGTAAATTACCGGATATCTGTCAAGAAAAAAGTTACGGAAGCCACATGGGGGGGATATCATCGGCGACACTACAGGCTATCGATCATGCCTGCCACACGCGGGCCCCAGACTTTAAGGGAATATCTCTCTTCCGCGATAGCCCTTGCCCTTCTGCCCATGCGCTTTCTTAAGGAAACGTCGTTCTTGAGGCGCTCTATGGCCTCGCGCCATTCCTCGATGTGCTGCCTCAAGAACCCGCTTTGGCCCTCTTCTATGATTTCGCGTGAAACCCCGAAAGGGTGCGAGACGGAGGGGAGACCTGCGGCGCAATACTGTATCAGTTTCAACCCGCACTTGCCTCGCGACCAGATATCATCCCTGACGGGCATGATACCGACGTCGAAGCTGAGGAGCATCTGTTTTTCCTGCTCTCCGCTCCACTTCTCAAAGACTGTTCGGGCGCCTGTCATGGTTGGTGGTTTGTCGGCCACTATCTTGAAGATCGTGTTGCGGGGGGGTGAAGCAAAAAGCGGCGCTATGTCGGAAAGATATCGGAGGGTCGATGCGCCGCCGATCCAGCCCACGACAGAGGGTTCGGCAAGGAGATGGTCCTTCACCGGGTAATCGGCCGTATTCACGACGGTGGGGACGTAAAACACGTGCTCTCTTTTGTGTTTCTTCGCCTCTGACAGCAGGAAAGCGTTCCCGCAGAAAACAGCGTCGGACAGCCTTACCATGCTTCTGAATCTTCTTCTCCTCGTCGGGCTTTCCTTCCTTGTCCCGTACATGATCGCGTCATCAAAATCGAATATGATCTTCTTCCCGAACCTCCTCAGCAGGTACCGTTTTACGAGATCGGGGAGGAGCCGCTGCACATAGACCACGTCGGCATGGCGGAGAGCCCGTATGAGTACCGGTATCCCTGCTTTTGTGGTGAGGTGGCCGACGTCGAATCCGCTCTTTTCCAGATAAGGGAAATATTGCTGGATTCTGTAGCCGTTGGGGTTCGTTATGGCGTCAATATGATGGGCAAAAAATAGTATGCTTTTCTTCATGGGAGCGATACTGCAAGGAATAGACGCGTCTGCCGGCCGATGCGCGCCTCGTCGTTACGGCAGAAAGGGCGGTGGCTTTTTTCCCTCACGTTCCTACTATATCATACTTCCTGCGATTTGTGGCAACCGCGAAAGAGACTACGGGAAACCCGCGCTCCGATTGTGCGCGATCATGGAGCATAAACCTTTGATAAGGCTCACATGGGCCGTGAAATGTGTCCACTACGTGGTATACTATTATACTATAAGGAGCAAGGAGGGCTATCCGTGAAAATCCGGTTTCTGGGGGCGGCGCGGCAGGTGACAGGGTCTTGTTACCACTTATCGGGGAACGGCATGCAGCTCCTCGTCGACTGCGGCATGCAGCAGGGTGAGAATGCGGAGAATGGGCGTCCTTTCACCTTTCAGCCCTCGGATATCGCCTGCCTCTTCCTCACCCACGCCCATATCGATCATTCGGGGCTGATACCGAAGCTGGTGAAAGAGGGCTTCAGGGGACAGATCATTACTACCGGCGCCACGGCGGCGCTTGTCAAGATCATGCTCCATGACTCGGCCCACATACAGGAAAAGGAGGCCGAATGGCGGACGAGGAAGGCCCTGAGGCAGGGGAAAGACCACATCTTCGAGCCCCTCTACACAGTAGAGGATGTGGCGGCGGCCCTGCCCTTTTTTGTGGAGACGGAGTACGGTAAGACGGGCCGTGTGGGAAAGGGCCTCAAGTATTGCTTCATCGACGCCGGGCACATCCTGGGGTCGAGCACGTTTGCCCTTTGGTACCAGGACAGCCCCGTAGAGAAGAAGATCGTCTTCTCCGGCGACATCGGCAACAAAGAGAACCCGATTATCGGCGATCCGGAGCTTACGACGACCGCGGACTATGTGGTAATGGAATCGACGTACGGAAACCGCTTGCATAAAAGCGCCAAGGAGAGCATCGACGAGCTGGTGGAGGCGGTCAAGGTCACCTTCAAGAGGGGCGGCAATGTGATTATGCCGGTGTTTGCCGTCGGCAGGACGCAGGATCTCCTCTACATCCTGAATGATCTGGTACGTGAGAAACGCCTGCCGCCCTTCGACCTCTATATCGACAGCCCTCTGGCTGAAGAGGCAACGAAGGTATATTTGACGCACCAGCGCTACTTCGATGAGGAAGCGCAGAAGTTCGCCCGGGTGATCAGAGGCGATGCCATAAAGCCCCATTTCACCAAGTCAATCGAGGAATCCCAGGCGATCAACCGGATAAAGTCGGGCGTCGTCGTGATGGCCGGCAGCGGCATGTGCGAAGGCGGCAGGGTCACGCACCATCTGAAGCACAACCTCTGGAGGCCCGAGTGCAGCATCGTTTTTACGGGGTTCCAGGCGCGGGGAACACTCGGCAGGCGGATTGTCGACGGCGCGTCTCACGTGCACGTGCTGGGCGAGGAGATTGCCGTGCGGGCGCGGGTTTATACGATCAACGGTTTTTCTGCCCACGCGGACCGGTCGGGGCTCCTTGAGTGGCTCTCCTCATTCGTCAGCCGGCCGGAGGTCTTTATCGTACACGGGGAAGAGAACGTGGCAATCGATTTCGCAAAGCTGGTCGAGGAGAAGCTCGGCCTCGTCACGCACGTTCCCCACAAGGAAGATGAGTTTGTCATTTAAGCAAGGAGTGGCACGACAGGAGGGGGCTTATGGTTCACGGCGAGTTACAGGAGTTTTTTAACGCCACAGACTACTTCATCGACCGGAACATACGACAGGGACGGGGCCATAAGGTCGCCGTTTACACGGAGTATCGAAACTACACGTACAACGACATACAAAAGATGGTAAACAAGACGGCAAACGGCTTCCGGGAGTTGGGCGTACGGGTGGACGACCGGATCCTGATCCTGATGCTCGATGTCCCCCAGTTCTATGCGGTGTTCTATGGCGCCATCAAGATCGGGGGCGTGCCCATTCCCGTGAATACCATGCTCACGCCCGGCGATTACGAATATTACCTCAACGACAGCCGGGCGCGTGTGCTGGTGATTTCGGAACAGTTGGTCCCGGTTGTCAGCGAGATCAAGGGCGACCTGCGCTATCTCCGGGACGTGATCGTCATCTCGGAGACCAAAGGCGCTCACATCCCTTTTCGCCAGATGTACCGCCACGCACCGGAGACGCTCAAGACCGAGTATACCACGAAAGACGATGTCGGTTTCTGGCTTTACAGCTCCGGCTCGACCGGCTCTCCAAAGGGGGCGATCCATTCCCAGTACGACATGGTCGCTTCTTCAGAAGCCTTCGGCAAGGGCGTGCTGGGGTTGACCGAGGACGACATCCTTTTCTCGGCGGCGCGTCTTTTCTTTGCATACGGCCTCGGCGGCGCGGGGTATTTGCCCTTCGCCGTCGGCGGCTCGGTGGTACTCAACGCGCAGCCGCCTAACCCTGAGAGTGTCTTCCGCCACCTGGAGCGTTTTCGCCCGACCGTTTTCTTCGGTATACCCACACTCTACGGGCAGATGCTCGCGTATAAAGAAAAGCAGGACCGCGAAACGGGCGCCGGCGCCGACCCCAACACCGCGCACGAATTCTCCTCCGTCCGGATCTGTGTCTCCGCCGGCGAAGCCCTGCCGCCGGACCTGTATCATCGTTGGAAGAAGCGGTTCGGCGTCGATATCCTCGACGGCATAGGCTCGACCGAGATGCTCCACATATTTATCTCAAACCGTCCGGGAGACGTCAGGCCGGGGGCGACCGGCAAGCCCGTGCCCGGTTATGAGCTGAGGCTTGTGGACGACGAGGGGCAGGAAGTCCCGAAGGGCGAGATAGGAACGCTTCTCGTGAAAGGTGCAAGCTCTGCCCAGCAGTACTGGCGGAAACGGGAAAAGACGCGGCTGACTATGCAGGGCGAGTGGATCAATTCGGGGGACAAGTATTACGTTGACGACGACGGCTACTACTGGTGCGCAGGCCGAGCGGATGACATGCTCAAGGTCGGGGGAATCTGGGTGTCGCCCGTTGAAGTCGAGAACTGCCTCATGGAAAACCCCGCGGTGCTCGAAGTCGCAGTCATCGGCAAGGAGGACGATAAGGGCCTCACGAAGCCAAAAGCCTTTGTGGTGCTCAAGCAGGGATATGAGCCATCGGAGGATCTGGACAAAGAGCTGAAGCAGTGGGTCCTCGACCGGGTGGCCAAGTACAAGTACCCCCGGTGGATCGAGTTCGTCGCGGAGCTTCCGAAGAGCTCCACGGGCAAGATACAGAGGTTCAAGCTGAGATTCAGGTAATCTCACGCATATTCGCCGCCTTGGGGAGAGACCCGGGGGAGGGCGGCGCATATGGGGGAGCTATATGACGGTAGAGATACGCTTATTTGCAACGTTCCGTGCGTTCCTCCCTCCGGGGAGCAACACGTTCTCGTGTACAAAAGTTTTGAAGGAAGGGACAACGGTAGAAGAGGTCTTGAGAGCATTAAAGCTGCCCGAGCATACCCCGAAGATCATCATTCTCAATGGTGCTCACGCGGATGCGGGCCGCGTGCTCCGGGACGGCGACATACTGAGCCTCTTTCCTCCCGTCGGCGGCGGGTAGCATAGTACTCTTCAGGACCGGAATAAAAGCGGCTGGCCCGATACCAAGTCGCCTTCTTCGCCCCATCTTTGTTGGCTCCTCGTCGCTCTCCTTGACGTGCTCGACCCACTTCGTGGGTGCCCCGCCGCCTGCGTCGGCTCCTCGCCGCCGCCTCAATGTGCCTTTGAATGCAACTCGGTATGAATAACCCGTCTCAAGCCTTGGATGCCTTTTTTTCCTTCTTCGCTTCCCTCTTTTCTTTCAATGTCTTGGTCGCCTGCTTCTTCGCGTCCTTCTTTACGTCGTGACTTTTCCCCATGGTCTCACCCCTTTTCAGCGTTGCCATATATTACCATAAACAACTTTTTGCGAAAAGCTGAATTGATCGATTTCTTTTCCGTGCTATAATCTCACATAAAAACATGAGGGAGGCGCAAAACATGGAAAAACAAGAGGCGGCGGTTTCCTGTTTCAAGACGGGCTTCAATTGTTCCCAGGCGGTGTTTTCCGTGTGTGCGCCCGATTTTGGTGTGGATCAGGAGACCGCGTACCGGGTAGCCTGCGCGTTCGGGGGCGGCATGGGCGGGTCAGGGGAGACGTGCGGGGCAGTGACAGGCGCCCTCATGGTGCTGGGACTGAAATACGGGATGACGGACTTCCGGAACCAGCAGGCCAAGGAGGAGACCTACGCGGTCGCGTTGCGTTTTCTCCGGGAATTTGCCTCGCGCCACAAATTTACCAGGTGCAGGGACTTGCTCGGGCGTGATATCAGCACGCCGGAGATGCGGGCGCGGGCGAAGGCGGATGGGCTCTTTGAGACGCTCTGCCCCGCATTCGTGCGGGATGCGGTGCAAATCGTCGAGAGGCTCGTCGAGCCTGCGAAGGCGTGAAGGGTGCGGCCGCCAAAAAGACCTTACTCACTGCACCTGCAAAGGGCAATTACCGGGAGGAAGTGAGGCGGCATGGATGAAGAAAAGCTGCGCGGGATCGAGCAGTTGAACGCGCTGCCCTTCAATCAAAAGGCGCGCGCAATCCTGGAGGAGAGAGGTGAGACCGGCGACCCGGCATCTCTCTACTCGGTCCGGCTCGCCCTATGGGCGATCAGGGAAGGGCTTGTCGAAGTAGACGCGGCGCTTGGGGAAACCCTTGAGGCAATGACGTCATGGAGCCCGGAAAGGCTCGGCACGTTTTTCATGCTTCCGGGCAGCGCGGACGTCTACGAGCTGCCGGGGTGGGAAGAGGCAAAAGGGGCAAAGGACCTCGCCGTGCTCATCATCGATCAGGTAGAGGAGAGGATGGTGGTGCATTTCCCGTGGTATTACGATCTGAGCTAATGGTCCGGAGATATCCCTGATCTGGGTCTCGGACGCCGTTTCCGAGCGGCGCATTCTATGCGTTACCGTGGCCCGCTCTAGCCTCTATGTACTCTCTATACTCAGTCAATAGGATATAGGCATACTCTTTGCGGGTACAGTCCGACGAAGGGATGAAGTTTTTCCGGGTCTCCAGTCTACTGATAATCTCTTCGGCAGTCTTCTGATTCGCCTGTTTGCCTTCGGAGTAGAGGTCTGCCAAGACTTCGTTCAAACCAGTAATACGAACCTGCGTCCCGTCAGGAAACCTTAGCATGCGCCAACTAACTGTTGGCTTTTCGGAATCGTCTCCTCATGTTATTCACCCTATCTTTTCAAACAGTGACATATTACACCTCCTCCATTGTCACTTTATCGGGCCGGCCCGGAAGGCAAGCTATGCCCATCCTCATATATTCCTAAACCCTACTCCCTCTTTTTTGCTCTGATTCTTTCCATGAGCTGTTTCGCTTTCTTGAGCGCCTCTTGTTCCTTTTCGTCCTCCGGCTCTGCCCACGGCTGAAACACGCGCCAGGTCAGCTTGCCGCTTAACGGCGGTTCTGGGTAGGCACCCGAATCGTACAGTGAACATCCCCGGAACCCTACCGGGTTTTCCTGGTAGCATGACCAGACGGCTTGTCTCACGATGTCGGGGTTATCCTCGAACTGGAGGTTGATAATGGTGAGCTGTCTGCGAAATCGTTCAATCAATTCGAGGGGCACGTTGAACAACACGGGATGCGGGGCCTCCGTGCCGAGGATTTTTCGCTTCTCATCCACGCCATTCTTATGCAGGGCCTTCAGCGCCTCTCCCGTAAGATGACCCTCCGATTCGGGACCGCCAACGACAAGATACCGGATATTCGGGTTTGCCACGATATTGCAGATCATCTTCTCGAAGCCGATATTTTCCGTCTGGACCGTGCCCGATAGGGCCGCCCCAGTCTCCGCTCCGGCCCGCACGAGGTTTTCGATCTCTCTCGGAGTCTTTTCCGGTTCGCAGTTGAGGACTATCGCCACCGCAACGGGGGAGTAATCGTTGCCCCCTATATATCTCCCTTCCTCAGGAGGGTAGTCGGGATGAGGGTTCACTTTGAGCATTCAGTGTCTCCCTTTTCAAAGCCTCGAATAGAGTCACTCGGTGGTCTTCGGTTCCTTGATTTCCGTGCCAGTTCACCTCCATTCACGGGTCCCTTCATTTCCCGCAGCGCCCAGGTCCCCTGAGGTCAAAGCAGAGGGCCTTATCTGCTCCCTTCCCCGGCTTTGGATCATCATCCGTCCCACTCGCCGTGCCTACTGCTTGCACGTGTAGTAACATACGCCGATTGGCGTTTCTTTCGCATAAGGGAAGTACTTCCGTTTGAACCAGAGCGAGAGATGGACCAGATTGATCAGAACCGGCACTTCAACGAGAGGGCCTATGACAGCCGCGAAGGCCTGACCCGAGTTGATGCCGAAAACCGAGACTGCGACCGCGATAGCAAGCTCGAAGTTGTTGGAAGCGGCAGTGAAAGAGAGCGTCGCAGCCTGGCCGTAGTGTGCGCCCACTTTGCCGCTCATGTAGAAGGAAACGAGGAACATGATCACGAAGTAGATGAGAAGCGGGATGGCGATCCTGACGACATCGAGGGGGATCTTCACAATGTACTCCCCCTTGAGCGAGAACATGACGAGGATGGTAAAGAGGAGGGCGATCAGGGTAATAGGGCTGATCTTCGGGATGAACCTCTTGTGATACCACTTCTTGTCTTTCACGTTTATGAGAATGAACCTTGTGATCACCCCGGCGATGAAGGGAATGCCGAGGTAGATAAAGACGCTCTTCGCGATCTGGCCTATGGTGATATTGACGACCACTCCTTTCAGGCCGAGCACCGGCGGGAGCACCGTAATAAAGATGTAGGCATACACGGAGAAGAAGAGCACCTGGAAGATCGAATTGAAGGCCACGAGCCCAGCACAATACTCCGTGTCGCCTTTCGCAAGGTCATTCCATACGATGACCATGGCAATGCAGCGAGCCAGTCCAATCATGATGAGGCCTACCATATACTCGGGGTATCCTTTCAAGAAGATGATGGCGAGCACGAACATCAAGATAGGACCTATGACCCAGTTTTGAACGAGGGATAGACCGAGCACCTTGAAGTTCTTGAACACCTCCCCAAGCTCCTCGTACTTCACCTTTGCAAGAGGCGGGTACATCATGAGAATCAGGCCTATGGCAATGGGTACGTTGGTTGTCCCGCTTTGGAACTGATTCCAGAAATTGACAACGCCGGGGAAGACGTATCCCCAGCCGACACCGACAAACATGGCGAGAAAAATCCACAAGGTGAGAAATCTGTCCAGGAAAGAAAGTTTTTTGCCAAGCCGTTCGTCGGTCATTTGTTACCTCCTCCTCGTCTCCTTGGTATTCGTTTTCGCTCCAACTGCGCCGCCCTTCTCACCTGTTTTTGACTGAGAGGTTCTATTCTCTTTTCTCGGAGGAGTGAGCGCGTCGCAGCCCTTCTGTTTTTGAAACTCCTGGAGCTTCTTCCTGTCGGCGGCGAATAGGGGGAGCTTTGATAGATTCTCCTCCATAAACGCGAGTTGCGCCTTGCACGTTCCGTCAGCCGTCTCCTTTATCACATAGTGCATCCAGACGCCAACGCGTTTACTGCTGACCAGTCCTGAGTGCTTGAGGTAAGCAAGATGGCGGGAGACCTTGGATTGCGGTTCATCGAGTACGGCCTGAACATCGCACACACAAAGTTCGCCCTGGGTGAGCAGCATCATAATACGGATACGCGTCTCTTCTGACAGTGCTTTGTAAAGTTGGGCTAACTGCTCCATGGAAAAAACCTCACATTATGTGTATAATCGTTTATGCACATATATACGAATACCGCGCAAACGGAGAGATGTCAAGCGCGATGACAAATTAGGAACCAAGGGGCTTTATGAATGCTACCACCAAAGCAAAGGTACTATTTCTCTGTACGGGTAACTCCTGCCGGAGTCAGATGGCCGAGGCGTGGGCACGTCATCTGAAGCGGGACTTGATCGAAGCTTATTCCGCGGGAACAGCACCGAAGGGCGTTGACGCAAGGGCTGTTAGGGCTATGGCCGAAGCAGGTGTGGATATCTCGCGACAGCGCTCAAAATCGGTCGGGCAACTGGGGGATATAGAGTTCGACTATGTCATCACCCTATGCGATGATGCTCAGCAGACATGCCCCTTCTTTCCCGCGAAAACGGCTGTTGTTCATCGCGGTTTTGACGATCCGCCGCGGCTCGCTGAGGATGCGAAGGACGAAGAGGAAGCCATGCGTCACTACCGGCGTGTGCGGGACGAGATCAGAGAGTACATTGAAACATTGCCCGAATCGCTCGATGTGGAGGTTCACAAAGAGGGGTGAGGGCACATCACCGGCAAAGATGGGGTGATTATGGAACATAAGAGCGGATGCCTCTTCTGCGGTAAAGGGCTGCTCTATCTGAAAGAGCCTGAAGAGTTACCTTGTCTGTTTTGCAAGCGCGTTTTTAGCACACAGGCGAAGTGCGTCGACAATCACTTTGTCTGCGACGCGTGCCATGCGCTGTCCGCCAATGATCTTATTGAGCGATTCACCATCGCCAGCTCTTCTACGGATCCTGTTGATATGGCATTGACGCTCATGAAGAGCCAGAGCTTGAAAATGCATGGGCCTGAACATCATTTTCTCGTCCCCGCCGTGCTGCTCTGTGCCTTCTACAACGCCAAGGCCGAGCCGGACGAGAAGGAGACGAAGATCAAACTGGCCCGGAAGCGGGCCGAGAACGTCCTGGGAGGTTTCTGCGGTTTTTATGGCGATTGCGGCGCCGCGGTCGGGACGGGTATATTTGTGAGTGTCATGACCGGTGCAACTCCCTTATCGAAGAGTGAATGGAGGCTCTCCAACCTTATGACCGCGAAGAGCCTCTATACGATCGCGAACGCCGGCGGACCCCGCTGCTGCAAGAGGAACTCGTTGCTGGCTCTGGAAGAGGCCGTCCAATTCCTGAAAGATCATTTCGGGGTAGAGATTGATTCCACTATCCGCAAGTTGAAGTGCCAATTTCACCCCCTGAATAAAGAGTGCAGAAAGGAGGAGTGCAGGTTTTATTAATGGGGCTCGCCCCCTCCATCTCAAGCCAGTGGAATAAACAGTTCAGGGCTTCACTGGTCTCGTCAATTACCCGTGCCAGAATTTTTGCTGAAAGCATGTATCCTTTTCGCCGCCGCTCCCGTCTATATAACTGAAGGTAGAGTTCGACGCCTACACTGATACTTGAGAGAAAGGAGGGCCGACGATGTGGTTCTGGTACTGTTCACCGTTTGCGGGGCTATGGTGGATCTTCCCGATCATGTTCCTTCTGTGCTTACTGATGATGTTCTTCTGCATGAGGAGGTTTTTCGGCCAGTACTCCGGATGTTGTGCTCCGGGTCATAAAGGTTGGGTCGGGGATAGGGAAAATGCGAAGCCTCGCCACGGCACGGAAGAAGGGGTGACCCGGCCCCGCAAGGAGGAGTGCTGACATGTCCAGGGGCATTTTCGAGTCCGTTGCACGTAGATGAGGGCCGCCAGGTCCGACGGCAGGTGCCGTCCCGTTTGAAGAACCGCCCGGAAACGGCAGCTTAGAAGAACTGTTCGACGAATGGTTGCACCGTGTCGAGAGAGATGTTATCGATTTGCTGAAAAAGCAAGGGTCGATGAGCGCGTCTGAAATAGCAGCCATATTGAAACTCTCTGAAAAAGCTGCCCTGTCTGGGGGGCATTTAGGTCGCGGTAGGAACGCCGGTTGCCCGGCGTCCCCCGCACAGACCCGTACGTGCGGCTCTTCCGCATACGGTTCTTGCTTCAGGTAGTGACGCTGAAGCGCACGAGAGGATAAGGA